>ENA-UOTZ01000052-UOTZ01000052.1-compost-metagenome-genome-assembly--contig:-NODE-52-length-77245-cov-10.643324_pt1 | contig 77245 bp, 46 predicted proteins | sample MGYA00238144_ERZ746983 | MGnify/ENA primary metagenome ERZ746983 (study PRJEB28759, sample SAMN06268863) | compost metagenome | isolation source: single cell | place: USA: California, Emeryville, Joint...
TCTCTGCATTCCAATTTAAATTCCTTCCATGGACACAAAACCCAATCACGGATCCAAATAGCAGGTTTAGCCAGTATTTTCAAGCAAGCAAGGCATCTCCGTTTGCGAATTTTACTAGAAGTCCACGTTTCTCTGGTATTATAGGCACCTTGAAGATTAGGACATCCAAAAGGGTTCTGCTTGTTGAAATGATCTGAAGTGTAACGGCCTCGACATAACCAACACCATTGATAAGTACACACATCACATGTAATATGATTGCATCCTGCAGTTTTTTCAATTCTTGTTTTACAAGAAGGACATAACTGAACCTTGTTCTGCTCTGCGTACTCTTTGTACTCGAGCTCTATTGCTTGCTGGCAACTTAGTCCAGGATGCCATCGGGTGTTGCAGTTGAAGCATAATTCCATTCCACATTCGCATATCACCTGAGGATTCTCCTGGCTTCCTTTGTTGTACCGCTCACAGCCGGGCCTAATGCACCAGCGCAACAAAGGGTCAGCGTTTACGAGTGCGAGATTCTTGAGTTTGTAATAGCGCTTAATGTCACTCTCAACGAGAACGTTTTCGACGAAACTATCACCCAATTCCTTGCCGCATCCTTCAATGGGACATTTCACCGTGAGAACATTGTTTTCTTTGATTAGTTCCTTAAGATAGCTTTCGAGACAAAGCTTGCAGGCAACATGGCCACAATTACTAGCTCTCACTAAATTCTCTTGTGTAATACTGTCGAAACAAACAGGACAAACTTGTTCTTCTTTCATATTGCTCGTATTCAAGCATTCGTCTTTTGTGGGAATTGGCCTACGACGGGTATCGCCCTCTTGCTGCACTTGAATAATAGTTGTATCCTTAGAATGAAGAGATATTTCATTCAGAGGGAGTGCTTGCTTGGATATTTTACCCCTTTGAATCGTACTTGGAGAACTCATGGCTTTTCTTTTAACTGTTAAATCCGTGATATTAGGAGCTTGAGTCAAAGATTCCGATTTTCTCAATTGTATTTGCTCAAAAAGGTCATGAACTACATGATTCACAACCTGTTCGCAATCTCTATGTAAACTTCCGGTCTTAGCCAACCGCGGTAAAGCATTTTCAATCTCCTTTTCCATTGAGAGGTCCATGTTAATCCCCAATTGGCGTATGTTAATGGCAGACGCAAGTTTCACCAACACGTCATACTTATCAATGTGTTTTTCTTCGTCTTCATCTCTGAGTGACAATGGGATCACTCGCAACGAAGCGCCAGGCCTTAGAGAGGTCGAGACTTTACTAATAGCGTTGTGTAACGTTTCTGAAATTCCTCTCTTCAGCACGAATTTTTTGAAGCTAGGATTGGAAGGCTCTCTTTCAGCTTCCGTTTCTTCTACAATGCTGAGAGCATGATGAGGGCTCTCGTCTGGATAGTTGTCTTGATTCTGAGAAGGGTTAGCAAACTGCATATTCTTGTTATCAACGTCGATTATTAAATGACAGCTATTCATTTTCTTGAAGTAACTTTATTTATCAGAATTGCTTCACATCCGACAAAAGATCTGATCAAAATCTCAAATTTAATATTCTGATTGCTCACATTTATTTTGACCTCACCTGAATTCATATCTTAACTGGATTCACGAATAATTTTCAGTAAGAGATTTCAAAAGAGCTGCCCACAAAGGCTTTATTAGTAATGATACAGATATGAAATGTAATAGCGTATCGAAAAATTAAATACAGCTTTAAAACAGTACCATTGTAGCATAAAAAGAGTTTTATCGAAAATCGCTGACCAAACTATAAAATAAATATCAGATTTGTATTCACATATGTAAAAACTAATGGAGTTTTATTGAGTCTATCGTTTTCGGACTTCGAAATCATGGGCTTTTCATGGTGTACTTTTGCAGCCTTCTATCAATTAAATCGCTATTGTCTATGACTTCATCCGTATCCCATCGAGCATTCTCGCTCGCCTTTTCCAGCATAGACATTGTTGCCTTCGGTTTTTCACCTCTACTTTCAGTAACGGTAGTCTGAGCTCTATTTCTGGCAGGTCTGGAGGCTCTCAGAGGAGAATTTTTAGTTACATCCTCTTTCGAAGGGAATCTTCGAATGGTATCGATAGTACTCGCCTTCGTCAAACCCTCATCTATGCTCTCCGTGGATCCATAGAACGAGAATTTTTTGATTGTCCTTTCAGAATAAAAATTGCTCTTTGCATATTCAAAGAAAGACTCGTCTAAATAATCATAAGCTTCATCAATTTCGTAATTAACGGTGTTAGTCTTGAATTTAATCGTATAAGGGTCGATCTTCGTATAAGGTTTTATATTTTTTTTGGCAACCTCTTTCATGTTCACATCGCTGAGCCAAGGATGGGAACAGATTTCGTTTAGACCTTTCTTCGCACCAAGGCGGTTTTCAGGATCAGTTTCCAGGAGTTTGCAAATGAAGTCCTGCAATTCTTCCGAGAGCTTCAAATTTTCTAGCACTTCCCTTTCTTTGAATGAACGATCTGGGCCACTAAAATCTGGTACTCTTCCCGTAACCAATTCAAAGGTGAGCGTTCCAATATTGTAGTAATCCGCGAGACAGTTATAGCCGACATCTTTGAGGATCTCTGGTGCAATTACTCTATTGAAATGAGAAAGATTAGAATAAATTTTGGATAAATTGATTAGATTACTCATATGTCCCACAGCGATTGTAGAGTTTATCGAAAATATTGCTTACACGCTTCGCAAGGCCAAAATCAGTGATTTGGATGTGGCCATCAAGATCGAGTAGTAGATTTTCAGGCTAAGGTAAAGTTTGTTTTAAAGGAGTCTTCATGTGATTGATAATACTTTTAAATCTCTATAGATGAGATTGCTCGAATGGATTTTATTCAGACCAACAATGGTTTCTGCAACGAAGAATTTCGTTTCGGCTTCGCTCAGCCTACTTTTGACTGCGAGAAGTTGCCGCAGGTCACCGCAAGGGACGAAATCAAGCACAAAATAGCAATAATTGGTCTAGAGCAATATTAATTAGAATCAAATGAAATAGGTGTCTTGTGTTACGGTTTGGAACACCCAACGAAGAGGTACAACGAATGGGGAGCTCACTTCAATAAGTGCATTTCTTTCGGTCTCCAGCATTTCACGCTTAGCTTCGGTCAGAGTTCCTTTGTCGACTTGTTTCAGAGCGTAGAGCTTGCCAGTGGATTTCTTCCTCACTAACCACGAAAAATCTTAATAAGAACCTGAAGGAAGTCTGGGAAAGTTTACCTAAGTAGACTCCTGAATAAGATCCCGAACCAAGCTTCGTTTCAATATGAAAATCTTTAAGTCCGACTTTAGTCTCTAATTCTTCTGGAACCTTCTTGCCATAATACGTTTCGAGGACAGTCCCATCATTTAAGAATTCGAGGGTACGCTCGGAGTCATTAAGCAAGCAATCAACAGCGTAGTCTTTAGTTTTTGTTTTGAGAGCCAATAAATCCAAGCCCTCCTTCTTAGTGTCTTCTCCTTTATGCAGTTCCTCAGTTCTTCTGACGGTTTCATAAAGGAGCCACGCACAGGTTAATGCCTCCAGTCGTTCTCTCGGGATGATTATTTGAATATGAGAATTATTCTCTATTTCCACGGTAATTCTAATTTCTTGTTGCGTGGACTTGGTGTTTTGGTTGTTTTGCCAAGCTGCCGTCATTGACCCGAGCTTGCTAACTACATTGAACTTATCCAATAGCTTGTACATATTGCGATATTGTGAGGCAGACGCAAATAATTTTCGATTTCAATTGCGGATAAATTTATAAGAGCATACTGAAAAATTTGTCTTTTTGGTTATCTGTTAATGGAAAAAAGCTTTCTCTTGCTTTCAATTAATTCGAGAGTACTAATTTTAAACACTCGTCCATTGAAAAATAATGAAGAATTATTCTAATCGCAATAGAAGTTTTCCAAAAGTTCCTTTAATTTTTGTAATTCAGGTTCATGAGCGCTTATTGGACGGAACTCTCGATTCAATTAATGAGTGTGGTGTTATTAGGATTCATATTGTTCGCTACGGCCAAGAAGCGTCTTTGAATTGAAAGTTAAGGGGGAAAAGGCAGTATCGGAAGCACGATGCTTCAATGTTTACAAATTCGATAATTTAGCCACATGTATCGCGTCTTCAACACAAGGACGATTTCAATTGTTCTCAAAGTGTGATTCATTTAATTTTCTGAGTCTAATGAATTCCCAGCGTAAAAATTAGAGATTGTAAGCAGCAATTCTAAATGTACTTGCTTGAAAATCCCTGATACAGAACAAATTCTCAGAGAAAAAGATGATTGTATTGTTAACGATTACTCTAGCAGTTATGGACCCCCTCCTGCTTATGGCATAGGCGGAATTTGTGGATATCACTCAGAGCATACTCCTATATCACTCAAAAGCCAACTCAACAGAAGGTTAGATTGACATATCATCTGTTCCATCGTCGTGTTCTGTGAAACTATTGAATTTCGTCCCTGGAACATTGTACAGAAAGAAGCATAATATAATCTTTATTGTTAATTAAATCTTCTGTAACTTAGCTACTGAAAAATTCTGAAATTTGCTAAATTTAATTGAGAGCTACCTTCCTACATTGCAGCAAACTGATATTCTCTAAAATGACCCGAGATATGCTCGGGCAATAAAAGATAGTGGTAGATGGCTATATATCAGCCTGTCATACTTGTAAAATTTTACATCCAAGGCGAGCTGAGAAAGGAAGAACTAAGTACATTAATTTCATAACTCAAGAGGAGAAATATTACTGAAAAAATCGACAAATTAAAATTGCAATGGATTGTTCCAGAATGTTAATGAAAAAAATGTTTTGAATGAACTAAATTATCAATTCAAACTCGATAATTATTCAGTATAAATAAAATTAAACTCAGGGCAATTACCTTCAGGCGAATGTGCATATCTTACTACGTGCTTTTAACAATTTGAGGGCAGTTATGGATGCCAGGCTATGGAATTGAAACTCAGTGTTGCAAGTACCTTAGCAAATCCTCTATTTTCATAAAGATAGTTTACTAAGCGATTTTCTTGATAGAAATGAAACAACAAATATGTATTAGAATTGCACTAGCCTTTAAATAAAACCATAGATAGATTTCCACCTTCCTGCTCTCTTATTGTTCATTGTTCCGCGATTAAAAACCAATGGAGTAGCAAAATTTAACATGAGTGAGCTTTACTTCATATTTCGCATGATGGCATTCTGGAAAATTAGATTCTCAACTCTCTATTTCATGAGATTTTAAAAAAGAATCAGAGCTCATTGCGTTTGAAGGTTCTATGAATCGGAGTATTAGAAAAGAGATAGTTTTTTCTTAGAGTTAAATTGTAATTAAAAGGATTCCTAAAAGCGATTAAAAAAGGCTCACTCAGATAGAAAGCAATCAATCGATTAGATAGTTGAGTACTAAGACTCATGGATAATTGCCTGATAAAATAAGCATTGCTTGCAAAACGATTCAAGCCAAACAAGAATACCTACTTGTGCTTGATAATACCTGACGGTTCTGATACTTTTCCCCTTGTGTAGACTCCTCCAGTGCTCCAGTGGTGTCTATCTGTTTAATTACGAAAGCTACTTTTTGACTTTCAACTCAGAAAATTAAATTTGCAATTACTTCGTTTTTTTTGGGGGGGGGGGTTATATTTAGAATGGTATGCAGAGCATGATATAGCAACTGATAGTAATCTCTTCAATATGAAGAATGATTACGCTTCGATCAATAAATTAATACCGGATTGTCCCAAATGTATCATCTGAAAAAATATATACAAGAGTTAAGAGAAAAAAATTTGATTATATGACTTCGCTTTAGAAAATTTCATGAATATTTTCAAATACATAAGCTACTAAGTTCCAGCCAGCTTTTTTTCCATGCCATAAAATTCGAGAAGCTTAAAAATGAGAAGAATACAAAAATTCTTAACACATTAATGAAATTTGATTGGTCTTGGCAAAAGTTAATTTCTATTTGACTTGGAATTCTTTTAAGAAATCCACATGCCGGCTCTTTCCTTGGGTTCTCGAATTTGAAACTCAAGCAATTCCTGCTAAAAGTCGGTATGTTTGAGATGGATGAATGATATCGCAATTATTCTTGGAACTTGATGAGCAGGAAAAACAATTGTTTCTATGCTACTCCAATCACTCAACGACTTATTTTGTAACTTGCCTGGACCATCAGCCAGCGAAAAATGTTGTCTGAAATAACTTAACAGCTTAAACTTTTCAAGAATTCAAGGGTACATCCAGCAATACCAATACCGCTCGATATGAATTATTCGATATGGATGCTGAATCACGACTTTTTGCAATGCCACTCGAAATTCCTTTACAGATTGCTACTTCATATAATCTCGAACTGCTAATTGTAATAGAAGTAAACAGAATTCTTGCTGCAATTGCTCCAACAAAATTTTTGCTTTGAACTTTGGAAAGCTATGACAAAATCTTTAATGTGAACAGAAATTCCATGAAGTTTCGAGAATGTTTTGAATCTACTGCTTTATGTATAGGAGTTCTGTAGCTCCTTCCAATAGTCAGTCAAGTTCCTCAAGTAGAAATCAGTTCCACGAATTTCCAAAATTCAGTAGCTTCAAATTACTCATTTTCTAAGCTGGTTATTTGGAAGATTAGTTAACTAATAAAACGTTTATCTGGTGTAAATTCAAATCCACCGGAAATGCATCCATAAAAAACAGTTATCAGAATTCTGGTTTGTTAGCCTTTCCACTCTTCAAAATCATCTTCATTCTCTCATTTGCAACTAGCAGTCGAATCCTTCGATGCAAATTCACTACAATCCATAAATTTGAATAATTATTTTAAGTAATAACCATTATTTTTTTCATAAATCAAATTTATGTTGTCTCAGAAAATCCTTCTCCCCACCTCAGTTTTGATTAGTACTGCATTCAAAAATATGCTTAAACCAATAATACTCGTCAATTTTCTGCTTTTTCTGACTAATGATTAATTGTGAGCAACGGAATAATATCTACATTTTCTCCAATTCGCTAACTATTACTGTAAAACTCTAATGAAAAGTTGCTGATATCATTATTAAATTTTCTGAAATAAATTTTCATCAGAATCGCTAAATCTGACAAGTGTAACTTACTGTGTTCCAGGCATACGTTAATTCTCAGTAAATTCGATCTGATCTTGGTTGGTAAATAACGAAAATTTAGATACCCCCACCACGGTGCCAAATTTAAAGCCTACAAAGTTAACACTGTTTGTAATCATTTCCAAAAAACAAATTGATATCCTTTAGAAATGGATTCAACTCTCCTCGAACAACCAGTCGATATTTCCATTCGAATAACAAGCACCAGACCTCAGTCGGCTTTGCTCCAAGAAAAACACCCCGATTTAATTCCTCTACAATCCACTCTTAAAACCCCACCCAGAACTTCACCTGAGTATATTCAGGAAAAAAGAAATGTTCCAGAGTCATCCTCTCTGCTTCAAGTGGAAAACACACGCATTCTCCAACAAAGACAATTATCCGAGGAAAAGCGCCCTTCAAAATATGTCAATATTTTTAAGTCTTCGAAGCTAGCTTTTTCAAGAAGTATTCTAAACGAGCCTACCCTAGAAACCAAAACGCAACGACTCCCGGAAAATCCTTCCTTCGATATCGATTTGAGAGGAAAAACTCCTCTGCTTCTTGAACGAGTTACAATTAAGAAAGATTCGGAGGAAGTACAGAAAGACATTCCAACGATTAAAATATTATTTGATAAAACTAACCTCACAGCTGAGAATAACAGACTTGACAATCTGCCGATTGAAAAGCCTCGAGATGAACTCAAAAGAACAAGACCTGTCTCTGCATTCTTATCCACAAAAGGGTCTCAAACAACAACGATGACAACGATGACGCCAGAGACAACGAAGACTATAGCGCAAGAAACAGCAAAGACTGGAGCGGATATGAAAATAATTCAATCTACCACAGCCAATTTAGATCCGCTTCTTCAAGAGATCTCAGCCAAAATAGCTGTCCTTGAGAAGAAAATCCAAGACCAAAAGAAGCTCCTTCTCAATTCCCAAGCTTTACAAACCACCAAGAGTCCGCCAGTGAAAAACGAGCTACCACCTTCCTACAGAACCCCTTGCAATATATGCTTTGAACCCTTGTATTCTACAGGCACGAAAACATTTTACATGAACGGGTGCTACAGCAGATTCCATGAACATTGCGTTCGAGAGTATGTCGTTGATGCTATTCACTCATCAAATCTTCCACTAAAATGCCCGGATGCGACCTGCAAAGACGGGTTTAACTTAAGTAGACTCAAGGCGCTTTTATCTGAAGAAGAGCTCGAGATCTATAATAAAAGAATGAAGGTCAAAGAAGCGCTCGAAAATCCAGACAAATTCACATTCTGTACTGGAATTGGCTGTGAGTATATCTTCAGTATCAAGGTAACCAACCCGGATCACAATACGAAACTTGAATGCCCTGAGTGCTCACAATCGACTTGCGGGAGCTGTAGAAGAAAGTTCCATGCTAATTTGATGTGTTCTGAAAACGCTACCTACACTGAAGAAGATCATGCGGTTTGCAAGTACCTCGGGGAGCAAGATTGGAAAAAATGCTGGAAGTGTCGTTTTTGGATCGAAAAGAACCAGGGGTGCAATCATATGACGTGTAAATGCGGCAATCAATTCTGCTATATCTGTGGAGCCGCTTGGAAGACCTGCTCTTGCCAGCAATAACTGGTGCGAAGAAAATCTAATGAAGAGAGATATTTAATGCCCGAGCTAGACAGATCTGCTAAAATGCTATTTAATTAGACTTAAGTGATATATCTAAGAAATTATCTCGGTTGCGTTTAATAGTTTGTCGATGTTATATGGGTATATATTATTGTGGGCATGCTGTGCATCCAAATCACGATTATTGAGAACCATTACTTAATCATTGGATCTGATTGCATTATTCTTCTCCTGCTGGACTAATTTTTGGAGACGCTGAAATACATCCTCCTCTCTCGGTGCTTTTTTTTTCTCTTTTTTTTCCATTCAAATTAATTTCTCTTTCGGGAACTAGACTTAGTAAGCACACTCGAATCTGAAAGTTTTATACTCTACTCTACTATTTTAGGATTAGGTAATAATAGGCGTGAAATACTTCTGTTTTGGATTCGATATCTTTAGTAGTTAGTTCTCAAACTACAAGCTTGGAGTTTTTTCTTCTTTATGATAAGGCGCTAATAAATAGTAAAATAAAGGTAACAATCCTCATTGCTCCAGATTTTACAGTTAAGATGTATATTTGCTGTTTAATTGATTTTTATTCTATAGTATTTTTTGAAATCTGCTCTCCTGGAAGCAATTATCGAAATTTCAATACTAAGTTTGATATGTAAACTTAACTCTTTCATATTCCATTTTAATTTAACCCAATCCATGAATAAGTCCGTTTCTTTATTCAAATACACTTTACTTCAGAGAATGGAATTTATGTAATGTCGTTTTTGAATAAGCATTGATTTTTTGTTTTTTATTACCAAGGCATTACAATTCTTGTTTTATACCAACTACATCTGAGGCAACTAAAGAGGTTGCGTAATAATTACCTCACGCTCCCATATAGATAATTAACCCGTAATAAATAGTTCTTTTTTAATCAATGTTTTTGACAATTAATTTTTTGAAATTGAAATTGATTATATAATGAATTTTCAAATAAACAATAAAAAGCCTTTCTGGCTGATTAATGCGACAGTCAAATTCAATTGATTATCTAATCGCAAGAGGCATCAAATCTTTCCTTAAGAGACACTGAATTTATTTAGAGCCAATGCAGTCTAACCCTTATTTTGATAAGAAAAATATTATTTTAAATAAATTCTGACTCTTCCTCAAATCTATCGAATTACTATTTTATAAGCTTCATTTATTAGATTTGGTCAGAAGAACATTTCTCTATTCCTAATTGAATGGCTTTAGAAATTTTGCTGTAGAATTCTACTCCATTTACTTTATGAAATTTCAAAGGGAAAAGAATGACAACTTATGCTTTTTTGTGAACAAAACAAGCAGAAAACTTCAAATGACGAAAATATACCCAAGAAACACATGTAAAATTTACATTTGACTATTGGTTATCAAAGATGCCCCCATTGAACCTGTAAGCACCACCTGGCTTTGGTTTGAATCCTCAGCTTCAGCTTCCCATGTCAATCTATTCTCACATTCATGCGATATTGCAGTTGATTCTCTGTTGCGCTGAACACAGCATTTTGTTCGAAAACTTTGAAAAATTTGTCCCCATCCGCCATAAACTACAGCGTCCCAAAAACCTTGAGAATTTGCTAATGCCTCCAAACCGTGTAACGCAGTGTCTCCGACATTAATATGATATGAAAGCAAGAGACTAGCGATTGATATAGGAAGCCAACAAATTAACATTACCATCGGATATAACAAAAGACTAAAAGTTTCTCTCTTTGGAAGTCCTCGTAGTATCGCATTTATCTTCTTAGCAGCCAGGAAAAACCACATCACGCTGAGAAGTAAGGATCCCATAAACGGGATATCATTTATGATGATATACGTCCAGTCAGTTTTGCCTATTTCCGCTTTGTGTATGCAGGCGAGACTATCTTCGCTGCATTCAACTGCTTCCAAATATATTCCAAAAAACGTAAATATGGCTGAAGTCCCAATTGAAAACCCAAAGTACCACTTATACATGCCTTGCAAAGACTCAATAGATTGTTGACTTGTAACAAAATACAATGCATGAGCGAATGCAGTTGCCCAAAAGAACGAAGCATCGCCTCCAAACTCAGTTAGCCCGCCCATCACACTGCAGAAAAAGTTAGACTTAGGGTATTTAAAACCGCTAAGGACCTTTGGGAGGAAAAAAATGACATCACTGATCAAAACCCATGTAAACATCTTTCCAAAAGGTCTTTTATGTGTGCCAACTGATATTGAGATTGACAAGACGATTATATTGGAAAACAGAGATAGAAAAGAAGTCAGGAGAGGTGCTAGTGATGTCGCAAATATTGGTATTTCTGCCCATTTATCGCTCATGAAGTCCTCTTGTTCCGATTTAATTAACTCTTTTCGTTTATCCAATTTTAATCATAAGCTAAATCTTGGCTTATTGGTTTAAAACAAAGGATTCCATAATAAACTGCTTATTGGCTCGAGAAGTCCTGTGACGACATTTCCTCAAACTATGTGATATCAGATTATGCTTCTTGCTCCCTCCCATTAGGGCCATTGAAGTTTTTTCACAACAATTTTAGTTACGGATGATCTCAAATTTCAGTCATGAACTGTGAATACGTATCTTAGTATAAAACACATTAAATTTGTGAGCAATGGCCATAATAACATTAATGTTGACCAACTTACCTCCATCGTATGCTTGTTCCCTCAAATTTCAGTATCGAGAGAGCTCAGGGTCAAACTATTTTTAATCTATCATGAAGATTAACCTCATAAATTATGAAATATTTTGAGCATAAGAATATAAGAAAGTGTAAGTGGACAGCTGAATTCAAAAACTGTTAAATTCTTGTTAAGGAATTTATTATCTCTATATAGAGCTGATCTAACTTTTTTTTTTCCTCTCCAGACAGTTAGAGACTTACGTTTAGAGTCCTAATTATTAACTCCAACAGCTTTGAATTTGACAGAATCCAGTTTTTTCTCCATTCTACACTGAATACTGTGAACCTTCGAGGCGACAGTAAACTCAATCCCACGAATAATCTAGTTTTCATTGCGCTCAAGTTAAAAATTAAAACTACTTGCAAAAAACACAATATCAAGTCCTCTGACTTTCCGGTAGAGGATATCGCCAACGAAATAAGCACTACATCATTTATGACATTACCATGCTCTGTCATATATTTCATATTTGTCTATTTCAGCTAGAATTAAAATAGTAATACAAATGAATTTATGAATACATGAATTTGACTCTTCTACCTCTAGCAAGAAGCAGACCCATAAAATATCACCGTAATGACCTGAATAGTTTTAGAACATTTCTATCTCATAGACTTTTTATGTTGTATTTGCTTTCCAAGTCTTATTTAAAATTCTCAAGACATTAAATAGAGAATAGAACAAATGAACTGGAAACAAGATGAGATTCAAGGACAGCCTGCATCTCAAAGAGCAAGTCCTGAAGCATTTAACAGAGGAAAGCATGATAACAATATTTCAGTTGAGAGCCTTGTGATTCATCAAGCGCCAAAAGCTTATTCCGAAGAGAAAATTCAAAATCTGCCATTAAAAAGCAAGCGAATTGAGAACCGCTCTCCAGATTTGAACTTAAATTGCCTCGGTACCAGTCGTGCATCAGTGCAGACTAAGTTAATACCTGGAAACACCATTTTTGGATGGAATATCATACATCAGGTCCAATTATTTCCAAAATCTCCTCGAGGTAGACTAATAAGAGTGAGCACCACAGTCCATTTCAAAGACCAAACGCTGCTGATTTTTAATAAGAGCGATAATAACGCCTTGAACGTGGCTACTTACTTCAACTGCATTAATCGTCTTCAAAGCATTGGAAAATTTACTTTTTGCTTGGCAACCGGTGAATGGAAATTCGAAAGCCATAGTTATACAATGTTGTCTGATATCAAACCCGTTGAAGAGATGTTGGTAGAAGCAGCAGAAGACGCTCTTACTTTCCATCTGCCAAAGATTTTGTTGATTTTCCATCAGATAGAATACGACAAATTCGTGGAGCTTTCAACTAATTCAACAAGCGATGCAGTGAGACAGATTCACCCTTGGATCCAAGACACCGTGAGAAAAATCCACGAACTTACTGCGAAAGTCGAAGAAAACGTCACGAAGCCATCCATTGACGGACCCATCACCGAGATACGTCCTGCTCTCCAAGACGCCTCATTACCAACAGAACCAGAAAGATTCATTGTCTCGGAAGTATTGATATTAGAAAAAGAAAAAGAGTTCAAAAATATCGAAACTATTGAGCGAGTAGGACAGCTATCAATTATGCTCGTGAAGGCGAAGTTTCGATATAAAGACGTCGTTTCTGACAAGACGATTCATCTGTTGGAGGTGTCCTCAAATGATTGCAAATACTTGGAAAACACCATGTCTCTGGGAGAATATTTCCTATCTTTAAAGAAAGAAAAATGCTACTATCGAAATATCCTTCCGTTGTACCTGGAGTACAACCTGGCAGGGGCTTTGGTCAAAATCGACCAAAAGAAACGCTTTTTTCATATGTTCAATAAGCACGGGAATCTCAAAATGTTTTTAAAATCGAGTCCGCCACGGAATTGCAGGTTTTTCTTGAGTATACTGTTACAGTTAGTCCGAACGCAACTCTATTATTTCGAGGCTCATAGTATCATTCACATGGACCCTTCATTGCAGCTGATCTACATCATGCGAACGATGCAGATCCAGCTCGGGTATCTCGGAAAATGTTTCATTCTCCCCGAAAAATTCAGAGAGGTTAACTATAGATACGACTACGCTGAGTATACGAAGAATTTTGTATTGCCTTCTTGTTATGCCTACGTAGCTCCCGAGGTGTTCCAACGAAAGCCAGAGCATGTGACGGAAAAATGCGCTGTGTTCTATATTGCTAATCATATCGAAAATCTTTTCTTCCAGAGAGATAGAGGGTTTTCTAAGCTTCAAGAGGATGATGTAATGCTGAGAAGCCAAGAACAAGGCAAATTTATTTTGAATTATCTGCCGAAAGATATCACTGAAGCTGCACCTAAGGTCATCACTCAGCCGCTGTGCAATTTCGTGCGGTTATGCCTTAACCCGCAGTATCAGAAGAGACCGACTTTGCGTCAGCTTGAAGAGATCCTGTCAGACTGTCTTCAAGCCTTTGATTTATTGTATCAGTAAAGATTCGGCGGATGTGTATTGAAAATAAGACCTTGTATGGAGTTTCGTGTATTCCGTTTATATCTGGCGATTACAAATTTATCTAATTACATAGATAGCAGCCACCACGACGTTGTATTTTTCTATCTGGTGACACTAAATATTAGTTCTGTACGATACATTGCTTTCGACTTAACTACAGCTCGGTTATGATGTGCGGGCTCTTTCTTGAGAAGAGCGATTATGTGTATCAGCGACAAACTCAGTAAATGCATACTCATTTTTAAACCCATTGTGCTATTTTGATAACGGCGTCACTTTTCCGAAATAAAATCGTCAGAACTTTGAATCCAGCTGAACGAATATTGAATATATAGGAAGGATTCATACGTAAAGCACATATAATCTAAACGCACTACGACAACTCTCGTTGTACCTCTTTTTTTTGCTGTTATGAAGAAAGTTTTTTCTACGTAATCATCTTCTACTTATCATCGAAATAAGGGTTTGGCTCGAAGAGTTGATCGTGCTTAGTAGTTTGGTCTCTAGGACGCTCAGGATGTTCCCTAATAGAATATTATTATTGGATAACTGCATACAATTAAGTATTTACCTTTCATCGAATGTGAATCCTTGATAAGTTCCGAGTGTATTTCCACCATAAGTGCCTTTGAAGTCAGGGCCTGGAGTATGCTTGATTTCTTTCTCGGTGAATGTCTTTATTAAAACAAAAGAGTGTGTGAGGTAAGGAAAGATTCGAAGGATTACAGGGTCGAAGAAGGTAACATCATCTTCTCCTTTCAATTTCAAACGGAAAGGAGGCTGGAGTTCTCTTTTTGCGAGTTTTTGCCAATCGATGCCAGAGAAGAATTCGTGCCTCTTAATTTCACCAGGGTCTGAGAGTCTTTCTGAAGGCTAGACGCAGATAAATGAATTATAGCCCTCTAAAAGTGATTGAATTGTTACGTTTCTTCTCAGTAATTGAGTCAAAAAGGAAGCTGCTTGAGGAGAAAACGATTTGTGCATGATAACGTCTTTCTAAATTGATTAAAAGCATGAAAATTGGCATCAAAAGAAGAAGGTAATTATCTCATACCTCGACGATGTTTCTAAGCATTTCTTGTCTGTCCTTGGAATAGAAAGGAGGCAGTCCTGAGAGCATTTCGTATGTCAAAGCACCAAGACTCCAATAATCGACAGCCTTGTCATGTCCAAGATCTTGGATGACTTCAGGAGCAAGATACTCAGGAGTACCGCAGAGCGTCTGTGTTTTCACACCATCTGATTACGAGAGTAAGCACTAATGATGTCTAAAACAAGCCTACCAGTGACTCCTTTCTTAGAGAGACCGAAATCAGTAATTTTAATATGTCCGTCTCTGTCAAGCAACACATTTTCAGGCTTTAGATCTCTTTTTTTTTTGAAGAAACGATCCCATATTAGAAGGAGACACCCTAGATTGTGTTACCTGTAGACGATTCCGTTGGAATGCATATATTCAAGTCCTAAGATCAGCTCAGCGGCATAGAATCTGGCTCTCTTTTCAGAAAATCGACGGCCTTCGGCCTTTCTCAAATGAGTAAAGAGCTCACCTGTTGTATGTAAGAGATAAAGCTTCTCAACGACTCATTTATAAGCATTACCTCCATTAGCAAAGTCCATAACCATGTAAAGTTTGTCTCTGGTTTGGAAAGCGTAGTGGAGCTTGATAATGAAAGGACAATTCATCTTTTGGAGGAGCTCTCTCTCCGTTTTAGTGTTGAATTTCTGATTTCTTTTCGCAATGTATTCTTTCCTCAAAACTTTCATCGCATATAGCCTTTCTGCTCGAAGTGTTACTCTGGGTGGGTCAATAGAAGGTAAATTACTGTTATCTTTCTTTCTAACGAGGAAAACCTTTCCAAATGAGCCCTCGCCTAATACCTGGCCAGTTTAAGGTTCCGGAGACTGAGGCGTATAATACCTTAAGGAGATCGAAGTCTTCGAGGCTGACTTTGGAGTCCTTATCACCTGCGGAAAATGGCTGCATATCTTCTGGATCGTTTTTCTCGCCTTCTCTGCAAAGAGTTCCTCCCATTAGTACAGTCTTCTTGAATAAAAAAGTTTTAATTAAAAATTACGGAGTTAATATTGGCTTGTGAGTCCAAGGAACTCGATATCACTCTGAAAAAAGTGTAAATTCAATGGCAGATAATGAAATTCAGCCGATTTAGGAGTTGACTGCATATGATACCTTTATTCGAGCAATATTGAGTTTAAAAATTGAGATTTGGCAACATCTCAGTATGAGATTAACTATGGTCCAAGTCTAGATGGCTTTGAGCTTTAAACTTATTGATGAGAGTGCATGGTGGATAGGGTAATTGTACCACTCATACAATTTAAATAGAAAAGCAAGAAAAAAAAAAAGAAAATATCATTAATTTGATCACTTACGATTGACTGCGAGGAAAAGACCTTAAAGGAGCCTCGAGATTACTGTGTATGGATGATGATGCGTAGTACCTTATTTCATGACAGTTAAGATTAACTAACCAACTGAAGTATTATCTGAAAAATATGTATTTAGCATTGACACAGAGGTTATACTCAAGGAAAATGAAATGATTGTTTTGTCTGGAACTGAATCGATGAGATCTAGTGATTATTTGAAGGGAAAGTTCAAAGAATCACTTTGCTACTGCGGCTTGTCTCAACAAAGTGTGGTTCAATGCGAGTAGTGTTCATATTTTTTTGCTCCTCTAAGAGCAGGATGGGAGAGTATAGCAGGAGAGACGTTTCTTTTAACATATTTGCAAGATATTCCAATTTTCCTGCCAAAATCATGGTTTTCGTCAGAGTCCGTCAAAAAAGATCAAGAGATTTAATTAGTTTTTTATTTCATTTGATTAGGTAATACAATTTTTTCTATAGTCCAACGAAATAGAGCTGAATGAAAGCCTAGCCAGTAGATAATGGAGCCAGCAAGATGTATACAGTGATATAGCTTTTAGAATTCTAGAAATGCCCCAGCAACGACCAAATTTCGAGTAAAACCTTGCTATCCATGCTCACCGTAAGCTTAACTTTCAATGTGTTGCAAATCATTTCAGAAACAATTGCATAATGTCAACTTTTACTCACTTCACTCAAGCCTTGCCATTGAAATACTGGATTACTAAGGTTTTTCGTCTTAAAATAAAAGGAAATTGACTTCATGGATTAATTTTGGTTTTAAAGGAAACCACGTATTTAGGATTTACTTCAAAAACGAAAAATATGCTATTTTTGTCAGCACTACTTTTTGCCTCATACTCGGCAAACAACTTCTATCTAAGTTCTTCAACAATATCACCTCATTTATAGCCCTTTTGTATCTCTCAATTTGATCTTGGTTTAATATCTTCCAGAATTTTCCACCCTACCTCTGAGAGGATAGATAGCATATGTCGATTGCTGAGTAGTTACTTCCTGGAATGCTTAGTTCCAAGATCAATTCATTTCAATGTCTGTTTTCTCGATTTTTCGCCTTTCGAACTTCGAAAGGAAAAGCTAAGATTAGGAAAAAAAATAGATACGTGCAAACTCATAATCGAGATCTCAACGATTAGAATAAACTATAAAAAAATAATCCGTCAGGAATCAACTATCTCTCATGGAAGCTAAAGAAAACAATCAATCTACTCATTCAACGGAAGGCTCTTCTATCATCGTGCAGCAGAAAACCAAGCAAGACGATCCTGCTGCCAGGAAGAAGAAAGGAATGAACGGAGGAGAAAAACTATGGACAGCGTTGTTCGCCTTCGGAGTCCCATACTCTCTGCTCATGTTTATCTTTACTCATCGTCAAAAAGTAGAGCTCGACAAACGAGACATCCCACAAATGCATTATTCTGACTTCAGTCTAATGCTATTATTCGCTAGCATCCTCTATTTCGTAAAGAATATCTGGGAGCGCGTAACATACTCGATCTTCGAGCCTCTTATCGATAAGAAGCATCAAGACATCGAACGAGTGTACAGAACCAAGCGCACTTCAAAGTGGGTCTTTGATTTTTTCTACTACGGCTCATTCGCTCTATGGGGTTTTAATATCTTCCACGATATTCTACCAAGTTTGATGGGCGGACAACAGTCCTGCAGCACTATATGGAACTCCTACCCCTACGCCATTGATAAGTTTTGGTTCCGCGAGTACTACCTCTTGCAACTAGGCGGCCAGCTCTATAAATCCCTAGACCAAATCTTCAAGAAGAGAAACGACAGTAAATTCTGGGAGTACTTGCTCCACCACTTCCTCGCCCTCGTCCTTCAAGTTCACAGCTATGTTGCTCACGTTCTTTTGCCTGGAATCGTGACACTAGTTGCGTTTGATATCACGGATATCTTCCTGGCCTCGCTGAGAGCTCAAGAAGCATTCGGCTTCAAGGTCAAGATAATCTTCCCTCTCTATTATTTCGTGACTCTTGGAGTCTGGATATACCTCCGAGCTATTTTCTACCCAGTCTGCGTGCTGGCGGGAGGCTGGACGGATCATTTGTTCGGCGACATCTATCCGCCAAGAAACAGGTTATCCGATCTGTTCTTCCCTCTGTTGCTCACGTTCCTCGGAGTAATGAATATATATTGGACTTATGCTCTCGTTATGGTGGGACTTAAGAGTATCAAGAGTCGAACATACAACAATGTCTATGATCCGACTATTCTCAAGCTCAAGCTGGTGAAAGAAGGAGAAAGTCTGAATAGAAATTTACAAGGTTAAGGTAATTTGAGTCGAAGAATGCGTGAATAACTCACTAATTTTTAGTTATTGTTTCGTTGACACATATTTTGTTAAATTTGGCAAATTTCATATAAAATCAGTAGCATAGCTGCTCGAAAATCACATTTAATAGACTTCTCTCTTACCTAATAATTGCAGATAACAAAAAAAAGCTCAAGCTGTTTTTTGTGAAGTCAGAAGAAGGGCTTTAAGAAATCTTCATTCTTATTATTTAGATATAATTAGCTATAAAACTACGATATTAATTAAGATATCTCATTCAAAATAAGACTCATCTAAATCAAGATGGAGTTTGAGAAACAAGTTGATGAGGTCACAGAGATGACCACCCTCGAGGCACCGCTCACGTATGGTGGCTGTTTCTCTCGGATAATGAAATCGTGTTGGCCTTCCTTATGCTTTTGGCTTCTAACCTACATCAGCTATCCATTTTACATTGAAATACTCTCAGATCTCGGCGATGTTAATCTCATTATCGGATTCCAATTTGGATACATCTGGCTCGAATCATTCATCAAACTGATCGGTCGCAGCATGAATGGAGGCTTTTGTGTCCTTGCTACCCATGCATTTGGTGCCAATGAACGCAGACTCATGGGCTACTATCTCCATAAAGCCTTCATCGCTTGGATCTGCACGGTATCTGTAGCTTTTATAGCGAGCGTAAGCGGAACGATCTACACTCTAAAAAAAATACATTATGACCACAGCGTCACAGATAATATCATACGATATATGTTCTACTCTCTGCTCGGGATAGTCCTCCATGGGCTTTTTGATCTACTGAGAAGCTTTACTATAGCTCAGAGAAATTTCTGGTTCCCTTTGTTGTGTCAGATCATCGGAACGAGCCTTGAGTTAGGTCTCTCGTTCTATTTCGTGCGTATGTTTGGATGGGGTCTGTTAGCGATAGGAATAGGGAAAGCAGTTGGAGAAGGCGTCAAGGTCCTCTTTATGGTGGTATATCTTATGGGAGCAAACACTTTCAAGGAAAGTTGTTTCTTTTTCACCAAAGATTCACTTCGTGGGTTCTGGAGTCAGTATTGGAATCAAATAAAAATCGCAGCTTCCATATTTCTCGAGTGGGTCTTCGCACAAGCCATCTATGTGATCGCTACAACGATCACTTCTGAAGATAAAGACGCGTTCATCGATTTTTATCGAATAATCGTATTTCCACAATGCTTAATCCTCTCCGTGGGAGAGGTAATAGGTGTACTCGTCGGTGTTTCCATGGGTGAGAAAAATGACGACAAAGCCAGACTATTTGTAAGAGCCGGAACGCTCCTTTCGATGATCGGGATCTTTACTGTTGATCTACTTCTGTTTTTGCTTAGGGATACTCTTCCTGGTCTGTCCGGGGGAAGCATGAGCGCAAGAACCATTACGAGGTCTCTGCTGCTGCTTTATTGTATCTGTTTCCCGTTTGATCTGTTCCATAAGACTCTGGGATTCGCAGGAAGGGCAATCGGAAAAGAAGGCAGTACGTTGATAAGACTCATCATTTGTTTGGTTATCATTGGCGTGCCTCTGACTATATCCCTTGAATATTTATATGAGCGAAGCGTGTATTGGCTTTGGGCTGGGCTGACAATTAGTTATGCGTTTGCTATGATTGCGTTGGGAAGAATTGTGGGGAAAACAGACTTCTCCGTCCAAGTGGAATATGTTACGAACAGGCTACTGGAAAACGGGAAAGAGCATATCTCAATAGAGCTTTCGAAGATTTAATAGCTTTTGGTCAATTAGATTTGCATAAAGAGCGTCGTAAATAGAGAAGACTACATTAGTTTTTCTCTTTCTATGAATGTTTCACTTGATTGCTCATTTTCTAATGATTAATCTCAAGTTAGAATACTCAATTAAACACTCTTCTTGGAGTTTTTCTGGGAGTAAGCAGCTGAGGTGAGAGATTTTCGATATACTTGCTGAGGATAAGCAAATTTTAGAGTCATAAGATCAAATTCACTTGAGATATACATCAATTTTAGACAATTTTCGACGCCTTTCGAGTTCAGACAGCAGGATGGAGGCTTATATGAAATTGTTGAGAGAGTTATGAATTATAATGGATTTTTTATGAGCAAATGACTTTCAAAAATTTAACAAATTTATTAACACAATTTTCTACAGTTTTAATTGTTCTTCGAATTCAACGCATAATAGGCTATACATTTTAAATTCCACATACTTGCTTATTGTTAAACTCTTCGAGTGTTATGGTGACCAAAGATATTCTTTTTGCTGTCCAGAATCAGAATATTTCTTAATAACTCTTGTTGTTGTAGCTTGACATTAATGCTTTTTATCTCAGAATTGATACTATCTGCCTCCTGCTAGGATCATTCTTATGCAAAATTGCTGAAACGAAGATAAATTATCATTCGATTGCAAGAGCTGGGCATAAAAGCCAGATTGAGTAGTTTGCATCGTCAATAACATAACTAATAATTGGTTTTGGTTAAGAAAAACTGAATAAAAGCACAGTTGTATTTAATCGTTTAATCAAATTTATTCCGAGTGTGGTTTCACATTCTTCACGAAACATATCATTGTATTTTGAATATACAGCCCTATGAACAAATATGAGGTGCTTGGAGTTGTCGGAGAAGGAGCCTTTGGTGTCGTTCTCAAATGCAAAAACAAAGAAACAAATGAAATTCGTACAACTCTCCATGCAAACCAGCTTAATTATCTTCGATCCCTATTAGTCGCCATTAAAAAGTTTAAAGAGCCTGAAGGCGAAGAAACCACTCGTCGGACCACTCTACGAGAAGTGAAAATCCTCAGAATGCTTAAGCACGAAAATATCGTTGAGTTGAAAGAAGCTTTCAAGAGGTATATAACATTGACACTATCTTCTCTGAACTTGTTTGGGGAATCTTTTCAGAAAAGAGCGACTGCATTTAGTCTTTGAGTACGTCGAGAGGAATTTGCTCGAAGTAATCGAAGAAAAGCCAAAAGGCTTGGATGTAATGCTACAAATCTAAGATCTCTTCTCATTTTTTGACTCGAACATAGCCCGAAACTATCAGAAGAACGATTTATCAGATATGCCGCGCTTTAGACTACCTCCACCGAAGCAATATCATCCATAGAGATATCAAGCCTGAGAACCTATTGATAAACAGGTATTATGACCAAATGATAGAAAAAACTCACGGTTTTGTTTCAAAGGGATGGCTCGCTGAAGCTTTGTGACTTTGGATTTGCTAGAGTTGTCCCTGAGGGCTGCAGGGATCTTACAGACTACGTCGCTACGAGATGGTCAGTGATTTCTTCTCTTCCCAATAAACTTTTCATTTTGGTCTAGGTATCGACCGCCAGAACTGCTTTTGAGCTCCACATCTTACACTAAAGCTGTTGATATGTGGGCGGTTGGGTGTATTATGGGAGAACTGACTGATGGACAGCCGCTTTTCCCGGGTGCGAACGATTTTGACCAACTATGTGTCACACAGAAAATGCTTGGAGCGATCACTCCCGAGCAAATGAAAATGTTTTTAACTCATCCGAGGATGAGGGGCGTTACGCTCACGGATGTTAAAAACCCAGAAACTCTCGATAGGCACTACAAAGGAAAGATGTCTGCTCTAGCTTTAGATTTCATGAAAGCCATTTTGAAAATGGATCCAAAACAGAGATTAACGGCAGAGCAGGCGCTAAGGCATCCCTATTTTGAAGGCCTTGAGTCTGTTTTCGGAACCAATAAAGAAGTTGACGGAAACATTAATCTATTAGGTGACTCTCGGTTGGACTCTGCGAAGACATTAAATATCGATGGAATCCAGCGCAAAGAATCAGCTAGTCAGCAGGTAAGATATTTTTGAGAGGCTTAATTTCATATTTTAATAACCAAAGGGACTGGATGAAGCCGACTTTAGTGCAAAGCCTCAACCTCAAAAGAAGTTGCCTGGCAATATTCAACCAGTGAAGCTGCGAGTTGCAAGCAATGAAAGAGGATTAGAAATCACGTAAAGCGATTCGGTGTGGCTTTGTATGCCAATAATTATAAAATATTTAGCCAAAAACCAAAAATCTCGAGAAAGGATGTCAAAAGCGTGGAAACGAGTCTGCATCGTGATTCCCTCAAAGAAGATCCTGAGAACAGAAATTCCAAGAATCTTTTTTATACGAAATACGATCCCAAAAAACTGCACAGTGAGTACAGTTCATCTCAGTTCGGGTTCTCAAGGAACACTTCGGAAACCACAATGGCGGATGGTGCTCAGCCAAAAGTAGGGAACCTCGGCAATCAGAAATACAACTACGCGCATCCGACATATAACTACAATATAGAGAATTATCGCAAGGATGGAGGGACTCCAGGCCAGCAAATGTATTTTCTGTGTGTTTGAAGATGTAGCGCTTACCTTTTATTAGTCCTACTTATGCAAGTGATCATATGGGAGACCATCATAACTACTACGTCGGACAGAGTAAAAGAGTTGTTAGATTTCGCAGTCAATAGACCGCATTCTGATAATGATAGATAGAAAAACTGAAAATTCATATGCGCCGGCGCCGATTTCGAAGAAATTCCAAGTTTTGCAAGCTCAGAATATAAACGCGAGGAAGCAGGGCATAACCGCTGTTAAAGATTCATTCCAAATCGCTCAGATGGTCTATGGTTCGTCCATTGTACTATTAAATCAAGTTTTCGTCGCTAATCTTGATATAATTTCAGAAAAAAGGTGATAAGAGGAACATTAGCAATTTTGAAAACCAGCTGGTTGTTGGAAGCAAAATAAAATTCAATGGAAAAGGCTCAACGAAATTTTTATTAGGAGAGGTACCGCACTTCTTGTAGCTAATTATTCAACAAAGACACTAATAGGATGAAAACCGAGAAATGAAACTTGAATCTGGAATAGAGAGTGCTCCTCAGTCCTCAACTCACCTTCCATATTTGAATCATAGACATATGGAAGCAAGATCAAAGGTAAGTCTGAAACTTTCTGCAAAAATGATGATATGTTCCTTTAGACCAAGCCGTCAAGGCCTGTCGAAGGAGAAAGCAATCTACACAATGCCAGCTACAAATTTAAGAACGTACCACAGGTAAATCGTTGCGCATCCTTATTATCAACCGAGCTTATTTTGGTCTTAGAAAAAATTCGGCTTTCATCCAGAAGGTGGAGATGACCCAATAAATCAGCATACGAAACTCCAACATAATACGTTAAATGTTGGTGCTTCGCCGACTGTTTGGGAGAGCCAAAAAAACAAAAGAAAATAATAAATGAACCCAATTTGCGGCATGAGAAGTTTTTTTATTTTTTCCCTATAAAACCACTATAAGACAAGTTTAATTAACTGCGCTGTTATGCGTCGCTGTTCATGGGAGTTCTGACGTCAGAAAGCTTCCCTTGAATAGGGAGCATTGAGCAGTCTTCATTAGTTTACATAAGAGTTCCAATTTGTACATTTACTTCGATTACTTAAAAGTTTATTGACTTGTTTTGTGATTTAAATGTCTCTCTTCTTGTGTAATCTAATCCTCAAGAATGAATTCTACTGATTATTGAACTCGAATGGACAGATACGATTGATATGAGGTTCTCCAATAGGGGATGACAGCATCCATTGGAGAATTTTCTCATGCTATTCTTTTGTTACACTGGATTTTTTTAGCTATCGAAGAAGAAATTCCAATGATTTTTTCAAAAGAAGAAGGGTTCTTTGAATTAATAATAATCATAATAGTTCCCTTGTGAATAAACAACTTGCATTATTTATTCATTAGCATTCTTGTTGTTATGTCAATGGTATGATAGATGATCATTATTATTAGCTAAAGTTTGACCTTAACATGTGCAAAGGAAGTATTTCACTGCCAAGATTACCTTGGACGCGCTTTTTTCACTTTATCTTAAACTTCCGTCTTCACGAGGTATGAGAACTTGAAACAAACCGAGCTCGATAGAGTGATTTAATTAAATATTTGGAATACTGACCCGTGATATTCGTTATTTAGTCTGGGAAAAAACGAATAAATTGGTTTTAGAGAATTTTGGAAACCGTGTTAGCACAGCCTTGAACGAGAAGACCATGCATTATCATTGAAAATTAAGTCGAATTGAGTCCATATCTGTGTTGCCCTTCAGAGTTAGTGTAATTTCCCTATCAGAATCTTGACATATACTGCAAATACCGCCTTTATAAGCAGACTATCTCATTTTTTTCGCACAGAAAAATTTAACGATTTAATAAGATAAAATGCAGAGTAAGATCAACTATGGAGACACAATCTACATCCAATGCAGTGGTCAGGCCCCCAACAACCTCGTTCTCTACTCACTGGGCTTCTTCGACGAAGATGTTTACGCTGGCTTGGTCGAAAACTCTTTCGATACAAGCTTCAGATCCGCTCATTTCGTAGTCCTCCCCAGTTTTCTCTCCAATAACGAAGCGAAAGCATTTGTCCGAGCGCTTACCGAGGAACTTCACCTTCAGCAGGAGAAAGTGCAACCTTCAGAGGCTCTTTCGAGGGAAAGAAGAGCCTCACTGGCGATGATAAAAACCAAATCAAATATCGACCCACAAATGTACCAGTACGCAGAGCTTGAAGAGGAGGGCCTCGAGGAAGAAGAAGAGTTCCCTTTGCTGCCTCTCTTGGAAAGCAAAGGAACATCTCGAACCAAGAGCCCTCTAAAGCCATCCAGTAAAATCGAATACATATCAACTCTCGATTATATCAAAGGAGAATACGAGCAGAAATTGAAGCAAACAGAATCCAGCGCTTCACGGATAGCTGAGCTGAATTCTCAGATTTTGAAAGAGAAATTAGGCCAAAGTGTCAAGCATAACGAAAACATCCTTCTCTTTCATGTGGAAAGCCAGCAATTCCTCTGCGCGATGAACGACCCTCATAGACTCGACTATTCTCTGCTTAAACTCTGTCTGTCAAAAACTATTTCCCGTGAATGCTATTTCCAGCTCCAAAAGCTGTCAAACCTTGGTAACTTCGGAGAACATGTAAACTATGAAACTCCCCTAACGATTGTCGCGTACAATGGTACTCGAGTCAAGATAGGGTCGAGATCACTAGGTGAATACTGTAAGCGAAAGAATCATTTATTCCTGAAAGACCAGTATTGTGATCTCAACGCTGTGCCGGAAGACCCGGAAAATAAAGAAAGCTTCTTCCCATACGACGGTTATAGGTCCAGCTTCCCACATAACACGTTTAAGGAGAGTTTTCCTGTGGGAATAACAAACCTCACTGAAACGGCTGAGTTTTTCAAGATCAGTATCTACTCAAGCTACTACGAAAGAGTTGAGACGCAGAAATCGAAAGAAATCAAAAATGGAGAGTACGTTCGCATAGCGAGAGGGAAGTATTGGCTCACCGCAAGCAAATCTAACTACGAAGATCGAGTGTTTTACGAATACTATGAGAATGACGACTACAATCACAACCTTGTCCAGAGCGTTTTCCAGGTGATACGGCTAGGAGACGATGCCATGAATTCCTCAAGCCTACCGTTGAGAGGATCAATCGACATTCAGCAAAATAGCCAGACGACAAGCGAGCCTAAAAACCATGGGTTCATTCTAAAGCATTTTTTCACTGGACTTATAGTGGCTGATCCTGAAAGCCCTCACCCGTTCATGGACAAAGAAGCTCAAAAGGACAAGAAGTTAACAGAGTTTCATTTATATGGGCATATTTCCGAGCCCACAGCACCGCTCACGAAAAATTCAATGACTTTTATCAGAATGCTACCTGAGGCTGATCCAGCAAAAAGCACGTTTCTCAGTGAAGGTGAACTGGTTTGCAGTCAAAAACGAAAGCTGGACACAGACACACCATTCTTTTATGGATACAAGCAGCCTGCTGACTATATCCAACAATTCACGAAACTTAGCAGGAAAAAAGCGAAAAATCAACCTGACTTGCCTTCAGCCTTTAATTTTATCGCGGTAACAGAAGGCGAGATTTACATGATGAACGAAAGCATGAACTTCGCAAGATATTTAAAGAGCTTTTATCTTGCGCTGGTTAGCTCACTCAGCAATCACGAGGGTATTTCAGCAACTAGTATGGCACAACTGAGGTTAAAGTGCTCTGAATATTACAAAAGCCTCTACACAGCGAACTCGTCTGAACAGCTACGTTACATCAACATTCAAGAAAGCCAAAGGCCAATACCAAAAGAGAACGGCACCGTCAATGAAAACCGTCAGATATACGCTCGAGAATGCCAGATCATCGATCTCGTGAATAAGATTCTCTTCTACCTCATCGCTAATCCAAAAACTCCTTCAGTCCAAATCGATCAGAAAACACGGGAAATTTACTTGCTCGGCTTAAAGAAGTTGATCATCCTTCTTACCAAAATTATTCAGGCGATCACCTCTCATAATTCGATCAATCATATCTACAATGGGCAGTATGTGCGAATCTACGTATTGGCGTTAATTCAACCTGGAGGTCTGTACGGGAAAGTTGCCACATTACGTGAGGATCTTAATCAGCTAAAGGATATCATCCTCCCTTTGCTGGTCAAGCTCCTCTGGGACCAAGACATGGATGCATTGAATCAAATCAATTATTATTCGAAAGAATGGTTTGATTATCTGGCCAATCAGCAGGACTACAGTATCCACTCGTTGGTGGCGCTGCGGCATATTTTCCGGAGCCAGAGCCCAGGATTCGCTCAGACTCTGAGGAATAGCCTTATGGATGATTTTTTAGATGATGAGACGAGGTTTAGAAATTTGATCCCTGAGATGACTTTGAACCCACAAAATGACCGCATATACTTCGTTTTCCGTAGAGCAGGACAACAGCCGCTGGAAATCCCAGTTGAAATACTCAGCGAGGCTCGTCCAGAAACGAAATACCTTGTTTGGGTGCTTAAAGTCATATGTGCAATGGCTCTTCGCCGCTCTTTGAAATTTTCGGCTCAGATAATCAACTACTATAAAATTGACCTCTGCCTAAGGATAATCAACGACCCTCACGTTTTCTACGAAATTAAAAACCTCTTAAACTACGTCACTCAGCTCATTCATTTCTCATACCGAGCACTTCCGTTCGAAGAGCTATCCGATTCGTTGCTCTTCCTTTGCGAAAATTTAAATGAGGTCTACTCGAAAATTAGCGAGATAATCTCTCAGAATAAGGAGTTGTTGGTTGGAGAAGACGAGCAAAGCATGCTCTTACAAAGAGACATCAAGACACTTTTCACGCAGCAATCCACGCGGTCGGGAATAAACTTTCTCAAGAGCTTGGACTTCACTTTATTTGACCACGCAAAGTTTGTTGTTGCAGTGCATATCATCATTTCGTTAATGAAAGAGCACCATATGCAAGAGATCGAGATTGTAGAGCTGTTCTACAGAGTGATCTGGAACATACTCCACTCAGCAAGTCAGCAAGTCCATAATGGTGACGTTAGTTTGCTTATTCAAGAAGCCTTTGACGTACTTGTGAAGATAAACACTGCCTTGGTCTCACAAGGCACTCTCTATATGATCAATGACATAAAATCCTACAAGCAGCTCGACAAAAAAGACGACGAATTCCAAGTGTTATGGGTCTCTACTTCCGAAAAAGAAGCTGTTTCAAGTATGATAAGGACCCGCATCCAACAGACACTCGAGCAAGAATTCGATTCCCTGAAAAAGATCTCGAACCAACCCTTGCAAGATCAAACAGACAGGATCCGTCTGGTTTTTGACTTGCTCCTGAAAGAGAAAGATCCTAATACAATAACCCATATCCTTCGATATCTTGAGGAGATAACGAAATACAAGTCGAAAATACTATCTACTCTTGAAAGCTATACATTCATCGATGACTCGGGAACGATATATAGCGTCATCAAGTTGACGAAGCTCCTGTTAGATTTGAATAGGCTCAACCGAGAAATCAGCGTTATCGAAGAATTCAAGTTGAAATCGGATAAAATAGACGCATTACTGGACTCTATCAACTCCTTACTGCAAGATATCTTTGTAATGGTCTACGACTATGAGTCGCATACGAGAAGCTCTTTCAGACAGGCCAGCTACAACAGGAAAAAGGAGGTGTTTTTAGAATATATTCGCATAGAAAAAAGCGAATTAAACGCTCGAGCTTCCGTTATCTTAAAGAAAGCGGTGAAGGTCAAATGGCAGAAGATTATGCGAGCGTTTGATATGCATTGTCTCCTTCTGAATCTCTGTCAAAATCTCACAGATTACAGGCTATTCGGAGAGAAATCCTACGATAACCCTAAGATACGCCTCTCAGTGCGACTTATAATGATTCTAATGATTATTTTCGTCTATAAATTCCCTGAGAATCAAAAGGCTTTGGCGACTTACCAGCCATTTATTAAGCTTTTCCATGAAAGGGATCCAAATCGAGTGAATTTACTCGGCGTTGATAGGAACATCGCGTTTATCGAAACCATCCGAGACAACGAAGAGCTCCTGAAAATGAACCACGATTACCTGATTGATATCTCCAGTGATTGCTTCATCTACCAAATCCAAGAGCCGTTTGTATTCGAGACACAGACCAACGATCCTTGGTATCGGTCGTACGTCGACGCGTTAAAGTATCTCTTCAATGCGAAATTACAGCAGAACCTTTTCGACCCTGAACAGGTCCTCCTGACTAAATTCAAAGAGTTTACGACGATTCTGTTCACCCGAGATGTGTTTTCGTTCAACTCGTTGGTAGAAGATCAGAGCTCGAACCTCGAGAATATTCGTTTGCCGGAATTTCATTACGTGTTTGAAGAGTTTCTGAAAGCAATTGACTCGTTCCAGCGTGGACAGAACGTTGAAAAGATACTCTTCCTGCATCAAAATTTGAAGCCCAAGGTTTGGTTTAAAATACTTTTGAATGAGAATTTGGACTTCTGCTTTGAACTGAGAAAGCAGGTTTTCCTGATCTTTGATAAGATTTATTATCAGAGAGAGAAAAAGAAAGGGTTATTCAAAAACGTGAGCTACATTCACTCTTTCATAGCACTTATCCTCGTTGATATTGCCGCATACGCCGATTATAAAGCCAAGGGTTACGATCCTGAAGCGAGAAACCTACGTGATTTGTTAACGAAGCAATGGGTTACTGATGCTCATAAAGGCAAGCGGCTCAAGAAAACGATCGAAAATTATATCCAAATTGTTGAGACGCAACCCCTTGATGAGATTCATTTCAACGCATTCCTAGACAGCCTCCCAGTTCTCGGACTTTTGACCGAGATGCTAGATGAAATCTCCTTCGATTTGCTCCAAAGAGTACTGACTGAAGAAAAGACAACTTTAACCCACATTCAGACAGACCTTGTCGAGTATATTTCTGACTTGATGTTCACTCTCGGTAACACCGAAGGTCTCGATAAAAGAGTCCAGAGATGGGTTCGAAGGTTTTCCAAAGCGATGGTGGAAATTAAGGAATTTTCCACATGGAAAAGCATCTTCTGGGAGCTTGCTAAGGAGAGCAGAGAAGGCGATTCCGGAGATAAGATCATTCCACGGAAAACGTTTGCCTTTGATTTGGATAGACACCCTCTAGGTGGAGTGATAATGGAGCAGGTCACCAAACTCATGGCTCTCAGAGAAACATATTTGGCTCAAGGTTTACAGCAGTTACCGAAGCATTGCAATGATGATTCACAGGTCGCAGAGATATTGGTTTTCTTTATAAGGCAATCAATAATTGAATGCCCTACTCTCTCTGAAGAGTGCCACTTCGCGGTGAAACTCCTCACTGAAATCCTGAAAGCAAGGAACACGAACGAAGCTGAGAGACAGCTTCCGATTTTTGAATGGGGAGAACTCTCTCCTGGCAGCTGGGAAAGGCTAAGAGACCTCCAAAACACTCTCTGTGACGCTGGAATTACCAACGCACTCTTACAAATGTTCAAAGACAACGACGACGAGAGCGTCGTAGCGGATTTGCTTTCTCTAGGAACCTGCCTGACGTATGGAGGTAATAGATACGTCCTGGACAATCTACACAGCCAGATCCAAAGTGACCCAGAGAATGAGTTCGCTGTCATACTTTCGGGACACATACTGAAATGGTTCAGCGTACTCAAAACTCGTGAAGAGCAGAGAGTGAAAAAACTCTATTCTAACTGCCAGAAAACTTTCTTAGTAGTCTTCAAAGGTAAGACGGTCTTTAAGGAAGCTCCTCTTGAGAATAGCAGAGAGCAAGTCATAGCGGCTTTGAACGCCTCGCTTTCAGACGATCTTAAAGTAGAAGTCAGTCAATACTGTCCCATATTACTCCTAGCATTGAAATTCTTGCAAAGCCTTTGTGAAGGACACCACGAGCGGTTCCAAGAATATGTGCGTGAGCAAATATTTGAATCAAAGAAGCATATCAACTCGATAAATTTCTTGGAGTTGGTGAAGCAAATGTACAACGAATCTCTTCCACTATTCAACGTGTACAACGCTCGGTTTGGGATACTATTGCTCGAGCTCATTATCGAAAGCATCCAAGGTCATACCAGAGAAAATGCTTACCTCTTCTTGGTTAATACTGTGCTGGAAGACCTGACGAACACGATGTTGATTTTCGAGAAAGAGTACGATCTGCTAGCCCGCGGATTCGGCGGACATGCTTCACACCCGCTGTATGTCGCATTGAAGCACGACGTCTTGGTTTTGTTAAGAGACTTAATTGCCGGTTCAGACCCTATAAAGCTTGCGGACATAAGACAATCGATAAATATGAAATATCTTATTGATACATTGTTTAACACCATTCGTTTTTTCTTGAAGAAAAAAGGATTCGTCTACAACAACTCAAGAATGTCCAAGAACATTGAGGAATTAGATGATATAATTCGAACGCTTAAACTCGACGAGAATTTCGGACCAATTCAATCTGTTGTAACTATCTATTGTATCATCAAGAGTCTCTGGGGAGATGACTCCAAATTCCATGAAACCTTTCTTCATTTCGCGAAGGAATGCGGTTATGATACTCAGCACATCCGAGAACTGACTCTTTACTTGAAATTCGTCCTTGAGAAATACTGCGTGAGTGTTGAAATCACAACGAAGCGAACGCCTGATCTCGTTCGCATTTATTTCCCAAAACTCACTATTTGTGACTACCTTGATGACTCAGAGATGATGGAAGCGTTTGAAGAGACTGTGGATCGTAGCAATACTCAAACAAAGATCGATGGGTTGATGACTGAGAGCAAAAAAATGATTCTTAGCGTTAGATCGAAAAAGGACAGACCAATAAGCTCGACCGTTAATCGCATCTTCGATTGGCTGCTTGTGATATCGCATATCGTCGGTGCCGTGATAAATATTTTCATCATTGCGGTGTTCCAGTACGAAAATGACCAGGTTATTGAAGGAAATACGGTGCAACTCTCGATTTTGCGGTCATTGATCGGCATACAACTCCTCCTCTCGTTCTTACAGATCATTGGCTATTACTTAGGCCAAGCTCAGATAGTTATACCTTCGAGATGGACTCTGCGAATTCAGAAAAAAACCGAAGAGGCAGAGGAAGAAGCCTTACACCTTCTGCAAAAGACTTTCAAGTTTCAAGAGGTCGACCGGTCCAAGGTTACCCCAGTACTAGAAGATCTTGTACTGGATTTAAAGGGTCCGTTTTCCGAAGAGTACGAAATTCTTAGCAAATACAGCACTCAGATAGTGATGAAGAAAACTTTGATAGAAGTTTGGTTTATGGCGTCAACACCGATGCTTATATGGCAGCTGATATTCTTGGGCATCTGTATTGGAGCCGAGATCGAGCCATTTATGTGTGCTTTCATGACGATTAACTGGGTGGTGCGATCGGACACCGTGCAAAGAGTATGGGGGTCTATAGCGAACAACTTGATACCGTTTTTATGGACTATCCTTCTGCTCACTCTTACGATTTATATCTATGCGACAATTGGATTCTATTTCATGAATGATCAGCTTATCGATGACAATGGAAATCTGATCTGCGCGGATATGTTCGAATGCTTTACCAACACGCTGAACCTCGGGTTGCGTAATGGAGGCGGAATCGGTGATTCTATTCAGAGCGCAGTTTATACGCGAGATTCGAGATGGGCGTTTTTGGGGGAGATGGTTTTTGAGCTCTCTTTCTTCATCATTATTCTCACTCTCTTCTTGAACGTCATCTTCGGTATGATCATTGATTCTTTCGGTGATCTCAGAGATCAGAAGAACGCTTACGACGAAGATAGAAAGAACGTGTGCTTTATCTGTGGTATCGACCGTAGCGAGTTCGAAAGACATGCAAACTTTGATAATCACACAAAATATGAACATAATCCAAGGAACTACGTGTATTATCTCTTTTACATTTTAGAAAAACAAAAGTCAGACTCGATAAACCTCACTGATATTGAAAGTCACGTGCTTGAATGCTATCAGTCGAAAAAGACTGATTGGATACCTATCGGAAGGTCACTGACTCTTGAGCAAGTCCGAGAGCAAGAAGAAAAGAAAAAATATTGAATAAAAATTAATAACTAACATATTGTAATTAGTGAGTGATAGATAATATCATAATTTACATTTATCTATCAATTTGAAAATGAAAAATCGCATTGGATATGTGGTTGTGTGTTTTCTCTTGCGTATTTCATAATAATAATATTCATTTCATACCGATAATAAGTTTATATATTGTGTTACAATGCATCTGAACCACCCAATGCGATTAAGGTGGTTCAGATGCAATTGATATGAATTGATACAAAAAGCATTTCCTTTCTAATTATGAGAAATTGTGATATAAGTTACCAGAGGGTTGTGGAAACTCAGTGTCAATGGCTGATATTGAATGCTGGTTGCTATCATTGCTAACTCCATTCTTCCTCTGGCAGAACCGTTGACACCCTCCTTTTAGGGTCCCAGATAATCCATAAGCCAATGCGTTAAAGATTCCTTGAGAATTCGCAAAAACTATACTTGACAGCTCCCACCAGAATGGTCCGTGCCCAACACCAGTTATTTGCACATAAAGTCGCAGAATATTAAACGGAGAGTAGCAAACTATCATTATCAGAGGATAGACGAGCAACTCTAAGTACATCCGACCTCCAAAGCGGCGTACCTTCTTTATAACATAAAAATAACAAATGAGACAGTAGATCGCCGCTGTTGTCGACGGAATAAACTCCAAACTCACAAAAGCCCAATCAATGCTGTTCTCCTTTCTCTTCGGCCAGCATGTATGTGAGTCATTGTCGATCTCGGTTGGTCGAATTACTAATGATACTGTTGCCAGCATTATTGCAATGAGGATGCAGATTTTCACATATCTTTTATAGAAAGTTGCAACAGCGCGTATGTCGTCTTTTTTAAAATTTATATATAATGAGTGTGCAAAGCAGCATGACCATGCCAATGAGCCACCATAGCCAATTGATACAGCGAAGGACTGGACTTGACATATGAGGGAATTTTCTACTGACACCGTCTGAAGTATTCCCACTGTGTTATAGATGAAATCCATGAGAGACAGCCAGACTATCATCATTCCGAGCACATGATGATGGATCTTCAAAGCCATTGTCACCGTAAGATTGAAAACACATCCGATCAGAGATAAGATAGACATTACAAGTGCTGAAGTTAAGATTGCCTGGAGTTCTCCAGGAGTGAAGTTGTTATCAGCTATAAAGTTGGAAGCTGAAGCCATCAGAGAATCAGCCATAACGAGAGGTTTTTTATTTATAGCTCTGCTGAATTAATTCAATTATATTAATAGCTGGGTTTTGTGATTCTTAAATCTATTGAAATCACGAAAATAATTCTGCGCAAATAGAGCAATATCTAATTTATTCGCGAATCCATTTATTGCCTCTCGATTGCAGGTACTTCTCGCTGATATATTTTCTCTTCTGGGAAAGAAAGTGCTTTTAAAGTCTTTTTTAGTTCCACCAATAGCCTCAAAATAAAAAATGAAAGAAGTGATTACTACAATAGCAGCAATGATGAAAAAATATAACTCAATTATACATTTTTGTTAAATGAAATCATTGTAAGACGGGCCTTAAAGATCTTGTTTTGACAATTACAATTGTAAAAACGGTCTCAGGTTAAGGAAAATATCTGCAACAAAGTTTAATAAAATTCATTTTAATGATGGTTCATGACGTAATCCCCCATCACCAATGATTTTTCAAGAACGGATAAATCTGGTCTCTCACCTGACTCTGACACTCCGGGCTCTGACGCAACATAAGTAAAAGGATCTTGCGGCTCTTCAGTCTCCGGCATTGTCGATCTTTTTCTTCTACAGCAAATTTCCCTGTACCCATTTATGATTTTACTCGATAAGCCATAGGCAAAGGCGTTTAATAGTCCCTGCGCGTTAATAAAAACATTCGCAATGAACTGCCAAGCAAATGGCGCTGCGGCTGGGTGCGTAAAATCCACATAGAGAGTCAGAGCAATCCACGGAACTGAGGTGATGATGACTATTGCTGGATAAAGTAGTAACTCCATATACAGTCTCGACCCAAGCTCTTTTAGATGCTTCATGACAGAGAGATAGCAAACCAAGCTGTATCCCATTGCAATCGCAGGAGGGATGCCTGAGATGACGACGTCTGTCCAATCAAACCCGACGAGTTGTATAGGGTGCCAACAGATCTCTGCCGTTTTATCAATCCAGTTGTATCCAATTGCAACTGATACCGACCCCAGTAACAAAGCAGCTGCAATGGACACCTTGCTATAGTTTCGATAATTCCCTTCGGTAACTTGAGGTGTGCTTCTATTGATCCCTGTGTAAAGTCCGTGCGCAAAGCACACCGTCCACGCCAGAGATCCTCCATACCCAAAGTATATTCCAAAAGTCATGATCTGACAAAAAATATTGCTTTTGGTTTTTACGAGGTCCACAAGAGAAAATCCGCTGAATATGAGATCCATCAGACCCAAACTGACGACCATTTTTGTTACAGTGTTGGAAGAGCGTTTTAAAATGAAGGGTGTAAATACATTAAATAGGCATCCTATAATTGATAATGAGTTGACCACAATGCCAGTGATGATTAGTTGATCTACATGTGAAATTGAGAGGGCGAGCTTGCTGGGAGACAGAGGATCTTCCTGCGAGGAGTTGAAGTTAAGTATCGTGTTTGTAGTTGAAGAATCATTCATCACTGCTGCCAACAAATTTTTTAATTTTTGTGACTATAGCTTTGAAGCAAAAAATCACCTCGAGCCATAAACTAAGAGACGACTCCAACAAATAGAAATGACAAGAATCATTTGAGATGCTGATGCTCTCTTCAATTTTTTTATACATAAAGGTATTATATATCGGCAAATTTCATGCTATAGCATAAAAATAATTTACCCAAACAGATTCATTTGAAGCAACGAAAAACATAACATTTTTTATACACACATACTTAAACTTTTGAAAAACATTTATCTTCCAACCTTACTTACTTATCGACAAATCTTCAAGTATGGATGGCCCAAGCTCAGAAGCCATAAAAAGACCCTTTGAGTCCGGTCTTAGTAGAGAAGGCTCAGTTTGTTTTTTCTTTTTTTTGCAGCAGAATTTTTTGTAGCCCTTAATCATAGTTCTTGATAGCCCATACGCAAGAGCGTTTAGAAACCCTTGCAAGCTTAACATGATATTCGATATCAGATAAAGCTTATACGGCGGAGATTCCTTAACAACAATGGCGTAAATGGAATATATGTTCCACGGGAAGAAGCAGATAATAAGTATCAACGGATAAAACAGCAATTCCACGTATATTCTCATTCCCATTTGTCGCAGCTTCCCGATGACTGAAGCATAGCAGTAGAAGCAGTAAGTGACTGCTAGGATAGTAGGGATGATAGAGAGGAACATGTCGAGCCAGTCAATATCACCGATATTACTATTATGCCAGCAATACTCCGAATTCACAGTATAATACTGCGCTGCGGTCGCAGCAACCGAAATTACCAATGGAGAAATGAAACCAACGTATTTATATCTGGTCCATTGGTCCTCATTTGAATCAACTTCGCTTTGTTTTTGTCCTATTGTGCTGTAGAGACAATGAGCAAAACAGCAAGTCCAGGCGATAGATCCACCATAGCCATAAAATACGAAAAAACCCAAGAAACCGCACAATATGGGATATTGCATTTTAAAAATTGATAGCGTTGTTACTACGTTGAAGAGGAGATCCATGAGACATAAGCTGACTATCATCTTTTTCAAAATTGTGGTTGAAGTCCTCACATAATAATTCGTTATCAGATTGAAAATTAACCCAACAATTGAGATTCCGTTCGCAACGACACGACCGATGATTGCGTCAGTGAGTTCTTGTGGTGTTAGTAAGGTTGAGTCAGATTTCGAAACAAATTCTGTCAGAAAGGAGTTCATGATATGGAGTTTTTACTGAAATATGATTTATTTAGGGGTGAGTTGCGGAATAAGCCAATAGGGAAAAAGTTTTCAGAAAAAATTTTCTGAAGCACTTTTAGATGTTTTCACTATTATCCATCAATCCTACAAGAAGGCTATCTTACTCCTCAGGAAGAAATAACAAAAAAGCTTTTTCCCAGAATTGGGATCTCGATTGATTCCCTGGTGAAATTGTGCTAGAGACGCACTAGATTAGGTTATTTAGTCTTTATTTTGATACAAAAGCAAATTAAGCGATAGAATGATTGGATGGAGCTTTTGGTTTTTATGAATTTCATTTTTTTGGTGTCATGATTTTCAGACAATGACCAAGTTATTGATAATATCACATCATCACGGCTGTAATCTTACAAACAGATAAAGCTCCTTAGTGGAATTTTTTCATACAATAGCCCGAATTCTCAGACAAGACAATCAACTGTATGTGCTCGCTGTAAGTAAATAAATAGTTTACTAAAGACGATTTTTCTCTATTTAATCAAAATTAATCTTGCACAAGAGCATCCGTCCTGAGTCAATTAGTTATATCAGCTAATACTTCGCAAAAGTCAATGAACCTGGGAATCATTCTGGAGGAAATCCCATCGAACTATAACGTCATGGGCAGAGTGCTGGCCATAGTGAACGTTCTGTCACTGGTGGGATGTTTCTCCAACCTACTGATGACATTATGGATCAAAAACCGCTCTGATACTCTTATCAAAATTATTGTCGCAATATGCGTATCCGATCTCCTCTTCAGTCTATTTTCTCTGCTGCTTTTCCTCGTCCCTATGGCCGAGTCGTACTGCATGCCAATGATCTTTTTCGACAATTATGGCTTTTTGGGATCACTTACCTGGACTTGCTGCTTCGCTCACCATTTTGCCAAGGTGGTCCGCCATCTCACCAGAAATTCAACCGAATGGTCCTTCAGAACCTATGCGATTATCTCGTTCACACTTCCTCTGCTGCTCTCCATCGGATTAGCTAAATTCCAAACTTACGATATTGATCCAAAGACACAGACCTGCTGGATAACGCTCGGAGACGCTACGTTTGACTGGGTAGATGCGCTTTTCTTCGACCTACCGATCCTCTTGGCTGTATTATATTGCACATTCTGTTATCTATCAATAATTATCAAAGCGAGAAGGTCAGGTGAAGGCACCTTCCTCGGTCTCGCCCTCTACCCTCTAATCTTGATTATCTGCGTTGCTCCATTGGTCGTCTTGGACGTGTACACAATATTCTTCAAACCTGAGAAAATCAATTTTTACTGGATGCTAATTACCGCTGGCCTTTGGAAGTCGCAGGGACTTTTCAATGCCTTTGCTTACGGACTGTCAGGAGGAATCATGGATGGCTGCAGCAAGGCCCATGCGAGAAGCTCCAGCGAGGTTAGCAAAGATAGCAGAACTTCATCGACTCCGTTGCTACATTCTGGCTACGACGTCAACCGCACAAGAGTTTCGATGGGCGACCACTACCGCGATGAGAGAAAAATTTCGGATTCCGCCATGAGAGATATTATGCCTTAACCGTTGGTCGATTAATACTTCTGTAAACTTCAAAAAGGAAAAATCTGTCGATTGAAGTTCTGACTTAGTCTTCCTCTTTTTTAGAGATTAAACTGCTTTTCATAACCTAAATATGCTTCAATCATTCATGCGTCCGAATTTCTTTGTGGCAACATATGCAATATTATGTAATCAAATTCGCTAAATCCACTGTAATAATAAATCATAGTCTCTTCTGACTTCGCATCATTCTTAACAAAGAATTGAAGTGGAGGAGGATCCTTCACGTTCATTTAGTCCAGATGATAAAGATAATATTTCTAAGAAAGTTTTGTTTCATTCTAGAACACCTTTCCTTCACAGAGGAACTGAAATCTTTTTCATATTACGTCAGTATTTTGACTAAAAAGTGTAGGAGAATCATTTTTGAATAATTCATTTGGGCATGTGAGGAATTATCTTGATTGGAATTAAAGAAAACAGATTTCACAATTGACTTAATATCAATTAAGTTTTAGGAACTATGGCACAGATCTTAAAAAAAGCCTCCAAGTACAAGAGAATCTCGACCGTGCTCAGCGAGGGTGAGGCCCACCTCCGTGACCCACTCACCCCTCCTCCTCAGATCATAAAAGTAAGCACTCAACAGTTTGTTAGAGGAATAATTCGAATTTGTAAAGCCTCCTGCTCAAAAAAAAGACAAAAAGCCTGATGACATTACAGATTTCCCAAGACAACTCGTCGTTCCTATTCCTGAAGCTATCCCATACAGAGAAGGCAAGTACAGACCTTCCAGTGTCCCTCTGATCCAGGGTTACTACCCATATAACATTTACCTTCAACAAGGAAAGGTCTACTCTTGGTGCTCTTGCGGTACCTCTCAAAATTCTCCTTGGTGCGATTCGCTCTGCAACTGGCAGGTGACAAGAAACAGACCTGTCGTATTTAACGTCGCTGAAAGCGGCTACTACAGAATCTGCCAATGCAAACACTCTGCGAATGCTCCTTTCTGCAACGGAACTCACAGACAGATGCTCAAATACCACTATTCTACACATAGAGGTTTCTATGAATTCTGGGGCCAAATCGGATTCTACGTCGCATGGGGATACATTTTCTATAACTTCTACTCGTAAGCGCGAGGGATTTATGTTTTCAACACTATCAGGAAGCAAGCTGGTGCGGGTATGCTCTGATAGTCTATGTGTTATGGCTATGCCTATCCATTATTCTTTAGAAAATAATTGATTGAATGATACATGACTGGGTATAGCTTTTCACAAAAGATACACAAGAGACACAAAATCAAAAATGAGAATCTCTTCTTTCATTTAAAATAACCATTAGAGTTGTAGATTTTCAATTCGATAGAGACAATTTTCAAAAGTAATTTAAACATTTAGACTAATCAACCTTAAATCTAGAGAATGATGAGCTTTGTAGGAGGAAACTCTAGTCAAAAGTAGTTGTTTTATTGCATCTACACATGCCTTGATAATTTCGAAAAGGCTTGAAGCACTTCCTGTTAGCGACAAGAGGCATGTTTCATACAATTATTAGCTGCTTTATCAAAGAGTTTCGAATGATGGTAGACTCTAATAGTACTCTTAGAAATCTTATTAGAAATTCCCGATGGTAAAAAAGCAGCCTCACTGGGATCTCAGAGAATTTTAGCCATCATTAGTACGTATATAATTTAAACTTTTTTGGTTTGAATTGAGACTCAGACTATCGAATTAATTTCTATAATTACTATTTTCATTCTTGGTATCTTTTCATTCTTATTCTCTTAGTATAAGTAGCTGGCAGTGGAATTAATTGTAGGTGAATAATTCACTTTCTCTAATAATACTCTATTTCTCAGCTCAAAGAGAGATAACCTTGCTTGAAAGCTAACGAAAGGAATTTCACTTTAATTTTCTGGCAGTATTTATAAAAGAAAACTCCAGTCTACAAACTGCTGCATTTCTTTCAATAAACATTCGTTGAACTTGAAAAGAGCTTATCGTGAATCCAAAAAAAAAAACGAAAGTTCAAATTGATAACAAATAAAGAAAATCAAATCAACTCTATATTTGAATCAATTCCATGAGATGTAATGTTTGTCGGGCATTTGTTAGAATTGTTGTTGTTGAGAGTCTCACTTGCATTTTTGAAGTGATGCAATTTCACAACAAAAAGTTGATTTGGCAATCACCAATGAAACCAACCTCTCAACATTAAGTGAATGTCAAGGGACATTCCCTCATTGAACGATATTTCAATTTTTTAGTACTCTAAATGAATGAAAAACAACTTCCTTTGTAAATCTGTTAATCGGCAGATATCCGTATAACTCTAAAAGTATTCAACTCTACATTCACCAATATACAAGACACTAACAGAATAGCACAAAGCAGTAAATCTCAGTTATTTACAGGGTAAAACGCAGAGTACTTGGTTTCTATGATATATATTAATATAGAATAGACTTCAACAGAGCCATCCAAGGGTCCATATCTCATCGCAGCTACCCAAGTAGTCCGAGAGTGATTAAATTTCAGCGCGAATGGTATCCTCTGGTGAGTCTGAACTCCGAAGGTTGTATTCTCTTGTCGAAGTCCTTGTCTTATATCAAAATTGAAAATTTATTTCTAATTTTTGACAGTCCAAAAATCGCAATCTAAAAAAAAATAAAATTGCAAAATATTTGAATCCATTGACTGTGCTCATTCAATTAGGATGAGGCGCGCATCGCTGATATGTTAGAACGAGGCTAGCTCATCCTCTTTGAGCCCATCTTCATCATTGTGGCATGGAATCGGACTGTAATTCAAGCCAAGTGTGGAAATTTGTTCTGGGTTTTCTTGGATAAGTTTGTAGTTAAGGCTGAGTAAATTGTCGTATAAAGCTTCAAGCTTCTTATCGTCATAAACTTGCTGCATTCGAAGACATTTGACGATATAAATTTTCAGATGGAGGCGAAGCTCGCCGTGAATTTCGTGCTGGTCAAAGAACTTGTCGATAATCGACTCGAACTCTTCTTCATTCTAGATTAAACAACTTTAGAAAGAGGTCAACAACGGAGTTAATTACCGATTCAAAGAGCCGCAGGTCAACCATTTTTCCGTCGAAGAGGGTCAAAGAAAGCTCGAAGACAGGATAAGAAGCCAACGATTGATCCACTGGGGAGACATCAGTGCTACATATCGTAGATTCTTTTTGCTTGCTGCCGCTCTTGGAAACGTATTCCTCGGGTTTTATCTTCTCAGAATGGGCTGTCGACTCGCTGCAGACGCTGAATCTTTCCTCAGTGTATTTTTCCTCATCGCACTTTGTATCAAAATCTACGGTAGTGTCCAAATCGAAATAGTTCTTGCTACCCAGTCTAGAGGCAGTGTCTGTGTTAGTGTCTACGCTATCAGTGTCCCGACCCTTCATATCTTGGCGTTTCAGATTAGCATTTTGACCTCTTTGTCTTGGAGGCCTGTACAATGCCTGGTCTGGTCTTCTGACTCTTTCGGGCTTCGAAGTCGCTTCCTTTTTACTTTCGGAGCCGATGTCATCGAACTTGTCCTATATTCAGGAAATCAATAAGAATAAAGAACAAAATGCTTTAATTTACGTGTTGCCATTTATCGCTCGGTTGGGAGGTGACTTTCTCAGGGGTTGCGCGTTCGGTGTATTGAGTGCTTTCGGAGGTAGAGCCACCATCGCGATTCCATCGATTTTTCGGCTTTCGGGAATCAGCAAAGTATTTGTTTTTTTCTTCTGATTCGAGCTTATCGAAGCCGCCGTGATCCCATCGGTCACTCTTTTCAGAGGCTCTTGGTTTATTGTTGCTGTAGTAAGGTTTTTGGGTACGTGAGTATGACATTCCTTCAATCGAAATTATCTGAGCTAATTATTGCTATTATTAAAGTAATATTCTAAATAATTTCGCTTATAAATCCAAATCGGGCATAGTTATATAGTAGAATAACCCCACTCTGTATTCGTATTGGTGCAGAGAGAAATTAACCGAGGGAATCAACAAATAGCTTGGAGCTAATGAGGAATTTGGGCTCAATCGGCAGTTGATGAGATTGTCCGGAGGTTTCAGAGGAGGAAAAATGCGCGTATACAACTCTAAAATTTAAATTCAAAAAATTTTATTAAATTCAGTGCACTGAAACCAAATCAGAGTTTTCGAAGATATCACAGAGTATTCGATTAGGTCGACTATCTTCTGAGAAAGCGGCTTTATTAATGATTTTCTCTGCACTCTGATATGAATTTTCCATAAAGCAGGTTGGGTGAGCCAACCGAACTATTGAATTGATGATTATGACATTTCTTAGTGCCTTTCTCAAAAGTCGAGGATTTACTTGCAATTCTAAATGCGCTTAAGGAATTCCAGTAAAGTGGTACTTTGGAGAAAGGAAGTATTTTGCAAAAAACGAGCATTAACTTTTTTTTTTTTGGTTGATATCGTTTAAATTGCTTAAGATTGCGCCAAAATATATTTCGCGGGTTTTGAATGAGCTAAATTTTTTTATTTTATTAGTGCGCGGATCGAGCTTCTATCTCATCAAGGCAATAGAGGGTGACTATAGTTGCTGGACACTGAAAAAGCTTAAGAGAGGGATGGCTCATTTTTGATTTTGACCACTTGTCTCAGAAATTAATGACAAAGCTTATTGCCGAAAAGACTGTCAAACCTTCGTTAGTCTTAACAAAATTGGAAATTTGATCAAGCTCACCTAAAAAAGCTTTATCGATATGGTCTTTGAGGGAAATAAATGCATTGCTTTTGCTGGCAAAACAGAGCCCACTCTTGTAGGCACGTAAAAAGACTGAATGTGTCTTGAAAAATTGCTGAAATTAGTGGGGATGGAACTAACTTGAATCACTAAAACGTCCCTTGTTGCTGAGAATTAAAATAAGATTATTTTATCATACTCGTGTTAAAGAGTCAAAAGCTTTAATTGTCATTCGTTTTATGACTGAACCCAAACGTGTTCTAATTGTTACCATTCTCTGAATACTGAATATTTCAGGATTTTCAATCAGTTGTGGGTTGCTTGGTGTAATATGGCAGAGTTTTTTAGGAATCCACACACACATACGACTTTCAACCTTAGTTTTATTGCATCCTATCCGCAGTTCAACATAATATCGTAAAATTCATATTTGATTGAGCAGCTATTCTCCCATAGACTCTCATATCATAACTTCTTACCTCTCCATAATCAGTTCAAGTATCATACTTTTGTTCTAATCTTTGCTCACAAATGGGGTTTTAATACTTTCAACTGTCTGAATCAGCGTTCTCGTAGTACAAATATGTGCAGCTCTCAATTCCAAAGCATGTTTTTAAATTTGAAACCTCCGTATCACGCCTTAACGGCAAATAGTCCTGAGGAATTTCTCAACTTTCAAACACCTGAGCAAAAATAATTTTTTATAACTTTAATTAAGACTCAATTTTCCTACTACTACGAAATTTTATTCCCTCTCCTCCTCAGAATAATCCATGCGAACTCATAATTTATCCTATAATTCGTCCCAAGTCCACGCCTGGGAAACACCAGTGAGAGGAGGAACAAGTCCCGCCATCAAATTCATCAACGAACGTAAATCTAGTCTGGCAATGGCCGGCGAACTCTCAATGCATTATGGTAAACTCACTTTCTTTCGTAAATGAAACGATTGTACCTATTTGTTACTTTACATTCTATTCCCTTTGAATAACCACTCTCTCTATCCTCAGGCGCCGAAGGCGGCCAGCATCCAAATTACAATAAGTACAAAGAATCTTACAATTCTCCCGAGAAAAATATTTTTAAGGGTCCAATCCCTGTTATCCAAGCCCAAAATTCCATTGTAAAAGACCCTAACGTCAAGAAATTCGGTAGCTCGTTTTTGGATCGACCACTATCGCATGAAGAAGTTATTGAAGCTCGGAGTTCGCTTATGCTACTGCGAACGAAGATGAGAAACCGCACAGCCAACCAGAGCTTCGCTGATGAAGACCCTGAAGATCGAGACTACCTTCGAAGAATCGATAAGGACATAGACATTCGCCCTGTACACCAAAAACCTAACAGCAATTATCGCAAAGCGTTCAAACCGCATCCTTCTTCGCTGGGAAAACCTCAATCAGAAATCGTTGATGAATCTATTCGAGATGTGGATAGGGAGCTGAACACGATACAGGCTAACCTCCAGCGCAAGCGGCAGGTGTTAAAGGTTATGAATGATAGATTAATTCAAGACAACTCTAACAACGGTCAGCCTGGATCTCGGCGGGTAGTATTTGTGAATTATCCTATGCATAACAACTTGGTGAATAATGGATACGGCTATTCTCTGAGCCCTGGACGCAATTTTAGAAGTTTGCAAGACGAAGAAGAAGAATATGGTTCACCGGGCCGTACTGTAAAGAAGCCAAACTATAATATCACACGTGAGCACTATTCTCCAGGAAGGGCGCATGCGACAAAGCGCACACCAATACGCTCCAGAGCTACCGATAGAAATCCGGATCTTCATAGAACAGCCACATATCAAGACGCTGATAACGAGGAAAGTCCTCGATTATCAAAGAAAATTATCGCTACTAGTCGACTAAGAGATAACCACTACTCTCAACCGCATCAACCTGAAGAAAACAATGGTTATGGCAATTATCAAAGAAATGCTAATTATACTAATAATAAATACACTGAGAATGTGGAAGATGATAATGCTTATGGTGGAAGCAACAAGCCTCGAGTATTCACACACATTACTCTGAGAAAAGTACCCCGAGGCGGTGAAGAAACACCGGAGCATGACTATTCATACAGTTCGCCGGGAAAAAAGCCAGATTCATATAAAACCGGCAACAATACTAAGCAGTACCCTCAGTTCATCAACGCCAAAGAAGAAGCTCCAATCTCTCTGCTCAAAAAGAGCGGAAGAGATATTCCCGAAGCAGACGTTGATCCAAATTTAATCGAATGTCCTGAAGGATGCGGCCGTAGATTTAATCAAGAAGCCCTGGAGAAGCACGTAAAAGTGTGCAAGAAAGTTTTTCTGACCAAAAGAAAACAGTATGACTCGTCTGCGGCAAGAAAAACAGATGAGCTATTAGAATTTGACCCGGGCCGAAAGCCACAAAGCTACAAATCTTCGACAAATTCGAAGCCGCAGCCATCTGGTGGTGTTCCTAAATGGAAAGCGCAGAGTGAAGCTCTCAGAGCCGGATTGCGTGCGGCGAGAGGTCAAACACTGAGTAGGTCTGAGCAGCAAGCGCTCTCCCTTCAATCTCAGGCGCTTCATGATGATTTAATACCTTGTCCGACTTGCGGCCGGAAGTTTAATGAAAAAGCGGCCGAAAGACATATTCCATTCTGTGCGAATAAAGACAAATTGAATGCTATTAAAAATGGTGGAGGGAAATCATTTGGAGGGAAAGGAACCACGTATCAAAATTCGTATTCAAGGAGATATTAGTGCACTTCATGTCTGATGTGCTGATGGCATTAGTTTAGCTGAGTCTTATGGCTGAGGTTTAAGAAATGTATATAATTAGGAAAAATTTTTACAGATATTATAATTTTGGCCTGCCGATAGATCGCTGAGATCCGTCGTGATTACAGGAAGTGGTTGTTTACGTAGATATCTATATTAAGAGACAATTACCGGTATATCTCATTTTTCGTTTCATACTGGTATCTTGAACTATTAGCGAGAAACTATGTTAATCTAAGATGAAAATTGGAGGCCCTGTGCTACTTGTGAGTCAATTTGTACATATAATTTTTGCTTAAAAATAACTATGTAATCCAATAAATGATAACAAATAATGTTGATACATAACTAGAGTTTCAACACAACATAAACTTATTAACTTGGCTTTTTATTTTGAATAATTGGATTGAATTGAGGTAAAATTGTATTCTTGGAAATTATCTGGGTCTGTTGAGAAATAAGTTAGCGAGAAAATTTCTTTCAAATTTACCCAATTAAAGAGCTTTAGCACGGTGTTCACATGTTTGTAGTTGATGGAATCTTCTACAGTAATATCTTGTTTCGTAACCAGTATTCCCGCAAGTGAGGTGTTCTTCAATCCTTCCTTTACCTACAAAGAGTTATCGTAACTGAACCCCAATTAATTAATACTTTTTCTTCGGTTCTTGGGAGTGAAATTGCTGTAGTTTGCGACTGTAAATATTCGACTACGCTGATCAAATGATCGATCATCAAATGTTTCTTTGCTTCCTCCAAACTAGCATCCACGATTGTAATATATGACAAGATGCATCTTTACCTCTTCGCGATTTTGAGGACAACTTCTGGATACTCTCGTGGAGGAAGTACTTGATTCTCTCCTTGCTGTTGGTTTATTTCCGGCTCATTGCCTTCAACATTACCGTTTATTACTTCCTCATTAATCAACGCTTACCAAGTACGATTCCATTATTTGAAGGCTGTGGCTGTGGTCTCTGTTGTTGCTGCAGCTGTTGAACAGGCTGGTCATTTTCTTCATTCTTTTCCTCCTCCTCTTCTGGAGTTTCGGTCTTATGTATTGACTTCATAAACGATTCGATCATCTGAGGCGAAAAGTTCAGTTTCTTGATGGCATATATGAATCTCTTTTGAACAAGCAGCTCATATAAAAGGTTTAAGTTGCTCTAATATCAAAAAAAAAAAGAGTTAGCTAACAGGAGAATTTAACAGAGTACATCTCCTTGATAGGTCAAAATTTTTAGGATAAGGTTAACGAGAGCCACAAGACAGGCGCAGTTTGCTTCGTGCTCGAATAAAAACTCATACTTCGACAGCTCTCTCACCAGCACTAAGATATTTGAGCAGGTAACTTGTGCTAATTCCTTCAGATACGGAGCGCTTCAATTGTAAGAGTAAATAAGACAACTGAAGTCTGATGAATCAGGGCTTACATATTGCTGAGGATGCTCAAGAGCTCTCGGCAGTAGCAGTTGGTTTTTTTCTCAAGGTTAAGCAGGATTCCCGTGATTATTACATTAAAAATAAGATCGGCATAGGTTCCAACAAAAATGGAGAGGTCTGGTAGACGAAGGTCGTTCATGTAGGGTTTCGAAAGGATCGAATAAAACGCTCTCACTAGAAATTTTCATATTATGGTTGAGAATAACACGAAATAAGGAGGGATTTACCCGTGGAAAATCGTGTGAGCAGGACCAAACTTAAGTTGAACAAACCTCCCTTAGGGCTCTCTTCGAAATGAGTATGCATCTGATACAGAAGATACTGCACTAAGTCCGGTATATCTTGGTGCCCCAAGAGTATTTCTTCAAATTGCTGGTTGTAAGAGCATGAAACATGGCAAACCAACGTTCAAAAACTTACTTTATTACATTCAACTATCCGCCACAAAACTAGTAGTGTCTCTTCAATGTTGTACAGCTAGCAAGAATTTAACTTCATCTAGCCATGATGAACTGAATTACTTTTGGTGACATGCCAGGAAAGAAAGAGTTTTCTTCATCGTACGGGCTGCTCAAAATCCTGATGACATGTTTCAAGATATATTGTGTATAGTTGTTATCGACTATATTAGCTGCCGCAAAAATTGAAGCGTTCCGGAATATTTCTCTGGCTTCTTTCACATAATTCGATCTAGAAGCATTAATTATAGTCTTAATCGATTAAATAAGCTCACTGGTTTTCCTCCACCGCGATCGGCTCTGGCATTTTGTTCTTAGTTTGTATTTCTTTTTCTTCCTCTTCTAAATTGATAACTTTTTGATTTTGGGCCTGATTATTCGAAGGCGCTGATTGTGCTTTGCTAGAGTTGCAAAGAGGACTTAACGCTTCTAATACACACTGCATTCCTTTATCCTTCGAAAGTTTCTCCATGACCAACGCATCCACGACTCTCATCTCAAGCAGTTGATTTAATATTTGAAGAGAGAGGAACGAAAGCCTTGTTGAGTCGGGATCTGGCGAAAAGAATCCAGTCTTAAACGGTATCTGAAAAAAAAGTAAAAATAAGGGATTTGTGATCCAAAGGATGCTTATTTTAATCTTACTCGTTTTCCCTCTCCATATGACAATCCACTATTCAGCAAAGAATAGACCAGCGGAAAAATATTCGTGTTCTTTGGAGAGACCAAAAACAGTGTCCATGCGTCGTAGTGATAGAGATTGTTCGATGGATCTTGATAAAAATGCTTTGAAAACAACGCAGATATCGTCTGCAATAGAACAATCCGATTTCTAATATAAACAGCTTTTTCGTTTCTTTTATAGTCAAAGTCATGATTCTTCCAGAGCATCTTCCCATCGAATTGCACTACAGCAACATTTCAAGGATACCATCAAATGAAAATACTTACGGTGTCCGATGAAAACGTACTCGGGTTTACCTTCCTCTAATTTATCTATTGTATAGCCCTCCATAAATAGTAGACGGCTGATTGATAGTAATAGTTTAACTCCATAGCTCGTGATTTGCACCTTCAATAATCAATCTGGAAATGAAGAAGCAATAAAATTACAGTTGATGGCTTCTGTTTGCTCTCTGTATTTGTTTGGAAAGGAGTCCAAAAGGTTTGCTGGATGAAAGAATCGTATGAAGGCTTTATTTTCAAAAAAACTTTGGTTATTGGATTGCTCGTCGATAAGTTTTACTTGCAGAATCACAGGGAATAGCCTGGCCATCACACGTAGGCAGGTGTTAAGTCCTCGAGTCTCTACATTAATCAAATTTTTCTTGAATGCGTGCTCTGCAATGAGATTAGTCATCTGTGCAAATGAGAAGTTAAAATGTATGAGCACCGTTTTAAAAGTACTTCTTGGAGGAGGGATGCAAGGGTCAATGGACTTTTAGTGAGGAGAGTTTGAATGTCCTGATGACTAATCGCGTTTAATATCATCTCATCTGACGACGACATATTGCTCAAGACCTCTTGAACAAAACGCTGAACTTCTTCCTTTTTTTTGAACTGCAACAGCTCGCTGAACTGGTTTTTGACTGAAGGAGTGTTTCCCATTGGGGCAGCTGATAGTGTGGAAATGATAGTGTTTTTTATCGTACAGGGTTTTTATTGTTTACAGCAACAATCCAATCAACCCCAACTAAATGCACTACTCATCAAGTCATTGGAGTTTTAATTAAGCTTGGAAATCTGTGTGGCCTACAAACTCACTTGGCTCTCCATTTATGAAAACTAACGATTAATAGCATACGAAGCAGCACCAAATGCTTCAGTTGATCGTCATGTTAATTATTGGGGGAAAAAAGTACAAAAGGTTCTTCCCCTTCTGTTTAAACAAAGCAGGCCCAAAAGCAAAGAAACTAATCACTATCCTTCCCATTATCCACTTCTTAGCTACCAACGTCTATAGATAAATGAACAAAAAGGGCTAGCTCATCAATCCGTATGAATTGAAATCTGAATTAGTTTTATTTATCAAAATTTTTTTTTTCCCTCTCTCTATAAAGTTTAAGAGTACAGGCAAAATAGGCAAAATATGGAAAACGAAAAGCCTCAAACGACGACTCCCGATGTCATCGAGTTTGAATGGATAAAAGACATAAAAGACTTGAAAGAAATACAAGAATCAATGGAAATTAGGAAGAAAGTTTTCTGTGAGGAGCAGAATGTCGCTGCGGAGCTTTTGGCTGACGATTTCAATTTTAAATCTCATCACGTAATAATGAGGAAAAACAAGGTTGCAGTTGGAACTGCGAGGTTAAAAGAAGATGGCGGGCAATACTTCATTGGGCATGTAGCAATACTTCGCGAATATCGCAGAAACGGCTCTGGACAGCTGTTAGTGAAGGAAGTTTTGAGATATGCAAAGGAGATTGGAATAAAAGAGGTCAATTGTCATTCGCAGACATATGTGCAGAGATTTTATGAGAAATTGGGGTTCGAGGCCTATGGAGAGAAATTTTACGAAGCTAACATCGAGCATATCAATATGAAAATAATATTATAAATGAATTTCTTGTGCGTTTCGGTTATTTATGCGCTGGATAGAGTCATAATAAATGTAATATGATGCTAAAGTTTATTTTGTCCCTATCATGAAGTAGATTGAAAATCATCAATCTATGATATAAAGATTAGCAGCCGGCTAGGTATTAAAATTTGGAGTAAAAAGCATTTTGATTATGAGCTTAGATGGCTAAAGAGGTCTGCCACTGCAAATGGAGAAATACTATTTGAATTTTGATGAAGTCTTTGAAAGCTCATGATGCGAATGTCTCGAAAAAACAAGCTAACGGGTGCACTTCATCAAGTTCATCTAAATTTCTAATCTCCACATCATTTAAAGAAAAATACCAACCTATTACTTCAGGCTCGAAATGTCATAGCATCACTACTGTAGTATAAGCTTTACTTTTAAAGGGATATGAAATACGAGGAAAATGAGTAGAAGTAAACGGTTTCATTGTTCAGGTCTCGAATAATTCCTGATAGAAGGTACTAGTACTCTCCAAATATTTTGGATTTTCACTTGTGTTACTGAGTAAGATATGGTGTTTCTTGTTTCAGTGGTCCCGAGAATAATTTACAGGAATAACTTTATTGGTTTGACAGTGTATGTCAGAATTGAAAAATCATAAGAAACATTCACCAGCTGGCGATGGGATTCAGAAACTCATATCAGCAGAAACCGAATCTTTTGAAGAGATATCAAAGGATAATGAAGAAGATGACTTCAAAGACATGCAAACAAAAGCTCCAGGCACAGTATCAGACGACTTTGAAATAATTAGCCCTGAAACTACCAAGGAACCTTCAGCGGAAGAAGATGCTCAAAGCCAAAATAGTGATGGAGACTCCTATATAAATTTAGCTCCCGGCTACCAGAGTTTCACGGGTCGATGAAGATGAAGGTTTGGATACCGGCGACCCAATAGGCATTATCCCATCCATTAACAAGTTAGAGGACATCGATCAAACGATTACTCTGGGTTCTTTCATTCTATTAACAGATCCAAATATTAATGAAGAGGAGAAAGTTTCTCGCAGTCTTGTACTTCAGAAAACTCTCGAGATTCCTTCTCCGACCTATCTCGGCGCAGCTGATGATAGGGTGTTTTCACACCTTTCCCCACTCGACCCGGCCATCCATGAAGGAGGCACTTCTACGAAAGAAACTTTCCTGCACTATGGAGAATGCGCTTATGAAAACGTTAGCATCGGCAGCCTCTAGTAACGTGTAAACAATAGAGGAACGGAAGATTCTCGTAATTCAAATTAAAATCGTTGAATTTCATGGAGAAAATGTATGTATCCGAAAAAAGATTCTTTCTCGATTAAGATTCAGTATTTAGCTCTCACAAACTCTATACCCATTCGCTAAAAATTTAAAACATTCAAATTAAAACTTAACTCTTCAAATTTATGAGATCACCACAACTATCTAATATAATGTCGTCTTACTCGTATATCCGAGAGTTTGTTTTCATAAGCCGCTTAGAATAAAAGAATTTGGGAATTTTAATAGTATATTAAACCGAAAGACCAAAAATGCAAAGATCTTTTTGGTGACTCTCATATCTAGCGATTTGTTGTTGCCTAATAAAATCAAAATCAGACATCAATACCGCTGCCCCAACTAAATATGTAAGATTCTGTAGAGTTTTTGTCGATAGTTGAGGAATGGTATATCTATGTTTTGTCTTAAGATTAAAATTGAGAAATATTATCTGGAAATACCCTCGGATTGTATATTGGTGAATGTCGAATTCCGCAGGAGCCCACAACCAGACTCTGCAAGAACTTGATCAGCAGCAGGAAAAACGAGTGTCTCGTGGCATTCCAAAAAGTCCAAACGATGTAGGAATGCTTGAGGAAGAGCAGAGTCTGGAATCAGATGAATTTGAGTTAATCAATTCTTCTGATCAGGAGGAAGTAATGAAAGATGAAGTGAGATCCTTTGCCACGTCATCTTCCGAGTTCGAAGAAATCTCGAATGACAAAGAAGCGAGAGAAATCGGTACAAGAGACCCAGAAAATATTGTTACGTCAATGGATAAGCCAACGGAAGACTATTCAATGATGACTCAGGCCGCTAACAAAAAGCAAGGCGACAGAGCAGACAACGAGTTAGGAAAGAATTCCCAAAGCAAGTCAAGTACGAACATTGAGGGCTTTCTTGTGATGAATGAGAAATGTTCCAAAAAGCTTTCCGTGAAAGAGGAAAGAAAAAGCCAGACATGTGATGGAAAAGCCACGATTGTAATGATATCTAAGGGAAATTGCCCAAGAAATAATGAAAACCTCAAATATTCCGGCACTGATGCCCCCCTAACAATTATTAAACCCGAGAAAGCTGAAGAGACTACTGCTCCGAATCGAATTCTTGCCACGAATACACATTCAAAGAATAATAATGATGAAAAGGGAGTCTCACAGTCTCCAGCGGATCAGAACTCTCGAGATAGTGCTGCTTCTTCGTCTTTCAACACAACTAATGATGGTAATAAATTTAACGATTCCTTATTTCTCTTATAATGCAATGAAGGAAACATTGTAACGAAAGAAAGGATCTTGCACTATGGAGAATGTGTCTACAAACTCACCAGAATAAGCGACTTTTAGAGGTGGAAAGAGAGAGCGTTGGAAGATAACAGAGCTTAGAATTAGAATCGTAACATGTCCATGAGAAGTTGTATATTTAAACCACGGATTGCTTCTCGATTAAATTTCAGTATTTTGCTCTCTTTCAAACTAGCAAAATGAAAAATAATGAATTTCGTGAGCGAATAATTGCCATGTCAGAAGCTTCTTGTTATCAGAAGCAAATAATATAACAGAAAACAAACTAGAATAGTAGATGCTCCACATAATAACTTCTTTTTGCTTCGATTAATGTACAAACACAATGAAATATCGAATAAGGAGGAATTCACAAATTTCCACCACCCTCTCTCCTTGTTAGTGCCAGCAATTCAGAATGGGGTCAGTTAGACCTATGATGTCTTCTCTCGGCACTGTTTTATTCAGAAGTCAGCCATTGATAGATAAATCAGGAAGAGTTATCTTTATAAGCAAGCAGTAACACTTTCAGCATATAAAACGGACATCCACATTTTATGTATAATAGAGTGACAAGTAAGAAACTCATTCTGGCATTAAGTACACTCAGCCAGTACAAATAAAAAAAACTTGAAGAAGCCAAAAATCAAATTTAGTAAAAAAAAAAGAAGAGCAATCTGCATTACTCTCTATTTATTAAGGAAAAATTAAACACAATATATGTTCACCTTTGATTTTCTCTGTGTCTTCGCTTTGACTATCGGAGACTTATCTGGACTAACTGGCAGAGAATATCTGGAAAAAATTGACTTTGCAATGCTAAATTGCTATCACATAAAATGTTTAGAGGAGATCAAGGAAGCGAGGGAGAATACTTTTTGCTGAGTCTTCTCTCTTCCTGGGCTGTTATTGGGGCTATTATAGGGAGAGAAATCCTCGTTCTTAGTCGTAGGTAATTGGACAAAACTCAAAGCTTTTTGTTTTGAGTCATTTGACCCCTCTCTAGGCTCGCAGATTGGCTCTAGCACTGAATTTGTAAAATTGTGCCTCAAATTTTTCCTATAACTATCGAGGCCACCACCTTCACCGAAAAACTCGATCCTTGAATTCCTAATGATCGTGTCGTTATCAATCCGTGGCTCATAATTCCTCAAGATGCTATGAATTTTCTCGAGTTCTTTGGGAATGCTCGAATCCAAAGCTTCCTTGCTGCTGTTTATGTAGTTAGAAGAGTACACCTCCCGTTTCACGGAGAAAGTATAGCTTTGGTTATGAACGCTATTAACTTTTCGTGGGCTCTCCTCTTCAATCTCTAAGCAACTTTCAAAGTCTAAAGTCTCTTGCTTATGCTCCTCTTCAAGCTGATCATGCAGCTCGGGGACCAATTTCGTCGATTCAAATGTACTTCCATGGTTCACGGCACCCGTTGTCTTTTTTCCTTCCCTACACAGATAATTTCTCACAATATTGGTAACAAGAGAGACAGTACTTGCTCGTCAACTCTGAAGAGCTCGCAAACTTCTTAACTTTCGATTCTAGCAAGTTCACCAATTCATTCTTCTCGGCAAGTAAAGCGATTTGGTCTCTGAGCCTTGCCTGCAACTGCAAAACAAATTGAGACCCGATTAGCAAAACCAGCAATTACTTCAACTTCGGTTTTTTTGAGTCCATTTAATGTAGATTTCTTCACTTTATATTCGACACATGCAGTCATCCACTCTAAAAGAATAGAAGCCCCTTTGGAGTATTCTGCCACTCTTTCAGCCAATATCGAGTAGTTTTTCCACAAAGGCATAAGACAATCGATAATTTCTTCTCTGATATTTTCTACATTGAAAGAATTCATGAGCGCCTTTAAAGAATTGTAATTTTTTGTCATCGCCTATGCACACCTCAGTCCACTTATCCCAATTTGTCAGTTACCTGAAACATTTTCCAACTATTCTCTTTTTGATCGAGAATTATCATGAACTTTTCTGCTAAATCCGCAATCTCAGGAGACGGTTTTTTAGCTTTTCCAAGTTGCATGCAGAGGTCCTTAGTAAAAGCCCAGTTCGCGTCTTTTATTTGCTCAAGCATCCGCTGTGATTCATACTTATATATTTCTATGCGAGAGAAGATCTGGTGATCCAGCTAAATTTGTTACCAATTTGATGTTGAGTTGAATGCACTTTCTCTTTAATTTTGTCGAGTTTTGCTCGCTCGTTTTTAAGGCGTTTGCGTTGTACAGAGAGCTCATCTTCAAGTTTCTGTGATATTATGAAAAAAAAGAGCGTTAGTTTGAGCTCTAATATCCCTTCCCTTACTTGAAGAGTATCGAAATCTTCTGCATAAGCATTCTTATTGCGCTCTTCTTTTGTATTGTAGTCTTTCTTTGGGTTTGACCCAAAAGAACTATTCATTAATTTTGGTTTATCAGCAATCGGTTATTTTGATATCGAGAGAACAATAGAAAGTCAGTTTGTAACTTGTAAAATTAATCTAAATTCAGAATAGTTCTCTGGATCTTTAATACAAGAATTTGGAAGATTGAGTGCCTCCCCCAACAACCAGGGGCTTGAATAGTGCATAGTATAACCTATGCGATCAAGTAGATGATTTTGAACTAAATAGACTTGTTACATGGGTAATCAATGATTGTGAGAGTGGAAATTAAAGATACAGTTTGATACGACACTAATTCTGCTCCGGTGTTGGGGATCTCATGATAAGAATACTTGCCAAGTAATATGCACTGAGATATAACTAGACAATAATTTCTAATTAACAGTTAAAACGGCTGAAACGACATTTCTTATTCAAAGCTCCATTATACAATATAGAAAGCTACAATCTCTCTCTCTTTTTCTGCTTTTTTTTTCTTTTGACTAACTCCCATCATCACTTTCTACAGAAATGGAAAAGAAATATAGGCAAGGAAAAATTATCAATTGAATGACATCAATACAAATCAGCAAATGTTCAGAGAGTTTTACAAAAAAAGTGGGAAAAAGTAGTTCCTGTTCCAAGCACACATGCTTTGAAGTCTCTTTGCCAATATTAGGTATTCCTCTGACCATCAATTCAGCTCTCCTTCCCGGAGAAAATAACCTGGGCCACGGCCAACAAAATTAATTCTGTTAAAACAATGAATTGAAAAGTTCATCTTGCTGGATAAATACTTGACCATATGTAAGAGCGTCGCTTACTTCTCAATCTTAAAGGAAGAAAACGATACTTTTTAGGAGATATCACTTTTTTTTTGGTAATTGAAAAGCGATCAATCACTTTCCTATTTCTCATTCTCTCACTAAATCATCTTCTGCTTCAGTCTAAGTTGCTAATAGCAGTACCAAAAACACAAAAATTAAAATAATTGGGTTCATCTGTGACTATTTTCCCATCCAAAATGAAACCTCCTTAGATTTGATGAATGTTCATGAATTTATCTGAAGGCAACGCTCTAAGCCCACACGAGCATCACCAAAATACTTTAATAGCTTTTACGTCACAGCAAGCTGTGTTTAATGTCTATCCTACTTGATCATGAGTAAAATCAACAAATTCAATCAATAAACTTTTAAATTATATAACCCTTGTCCTTAGAGTAGGTTGAAAGAGAGACTCAGGACTCTCCAGAAAAAATTCTCCAGCAACTATTCTACTTCTAAACTCCTTTCTCCAGTCATTATAGTATCATGTTCATAAATTCTGAAATCTCTTTTTATCAGAAGTAGAATTTTTCTAGAACATAATATCAAAAACCCCTTAATTTTCCACAGGTTTGCAACCACTATTCAGATGCTCTGGTGACGCTAATAGCTAGCCGGGGCTTAATCGTCAGTTGCAAATTATATTAATACCGTAATTAACGAGAGTGTTCTCAGAATTCATTTTATTCTGATAATATACCCTCTTTGATTGATTAACTTATGAAAACACGCAATCAAAGACTAACCTTCTCAGAAAACAACGAATATTAAAAATTGCAGGGTTTGTGCTTCCTTTCTTTGATAATTGCCTTTTCATAGTGACTCGCTTTAGGAATCACTATCAAAATTCTTATGAATCCATATTCAGAATTGTGGTCAGTAGACAAATTATAACCAAGCTCAATTCTTCTGTTAATTAAAATTTTTTCCTATACGTATTTGATTTTAAAAAATAGAGTTAGCTATCTCACTACCACTCAGAAACACCGCATGGACAACCAAAAAGTATACTTAAGCCTCAGCCAAGGTACACATCAACTCTCCGTCCGAATAATTTCGAATGCTAATTGTTATTAGATGGTTGGAGTGATATGTCAGAAATCATTAACTATACTCAAGCCTTGAAGGTAAACTTCATTCCATATACTTATTTCCTAATATCCCCCAGCTCACTGATGAGGAAATATGGAATCCTCCCACTAACAACACGTTTTATCACCCAGCTGATATGTTTTTCGGAAATTTCCAACCTCAGACACTTCCATGTAAGTTGTTTTATGCGTTACATCATGCTCATTCTTGTGTGCAATCTGATCTGCAGATCCAAGCGCCAAAGGAACCCAAGTGCGCCCAGAATACCTAAATATCGGAAAACCACTGGAAATTGTGAAATCTAAAAGCGACTACGCTTATCCCAGAGATTCACGATTCTTTCCACAGCAGTTTGAGCAGAAGCCAACGCATTTTTCCCCTTATCTCCCTCCCTCGACAAAAAAAGTAAAATCCTATTTTCTGGATTTTATAAAATCATCTCTCCTTGCGTCTAGTCAGGAACGAATACAGTCTTAAAGCTGCAGGCAATCTCAAAACAACCTGGGAATCTTGTTCGAGAGACTATCTTTGAGGTGAGGATATCACCAATGACTTGAAAATTTGAATGCTTCTTTTCAGACATTTTCAAAATATGGAAACCTTGTCGACGTTGTGATGCAATCCAATGATTGCGCTCTCATCATTTTCTCGAATCCAAGCAGTGCCAGTCAAGCTGAACTGATATTCAACCAACAGCAGTTCATCAACGAAAACAATGTGAACCTGTCTCTGACTTTTTGCAATGAAATTGAGAGCCAGTACGCATGGGAAAGATCAAAGCAGGATAAACTACTAATGAAAGCCAAGCAAAACTACAAAGAGTCATCTCCAATGGTTTCATCAACCTTGAATACTAGCTTCTCACCTTCGGTAACTTTTGCTCACGATTTCTTTCTAAATACTAACCTAGCCGACTTTTGCGCTGAAATATACCTGCAAATATGAGATTCAAATTGAGAACGAGCGAGATTTTCAAGTCGCAAGGAGGATTATTGGATCGAAGGGCTACAACATGAAGAGAATAATTCAATTGTGCCAAAAGAATTCAAATAATTCTTGTTCTCCTACTCAATTCGATTTATTAAAATTAAGACTGCGTGGACGAGGCTCCGGCTTTAAGGAAGGTCCTGAAAAGAAAGGTAACTCCTTCAACTTGGAGCCTGGTGTTTCTAATACTTTTACATTACTATAGAGTCCGATGAGCCATTACATCTTTGTATCAGTTCCAAAGACCAAGAAACTTACCAGAAGGCTCGTGAACTCGTGGAGGAGCTCCTGCGGTCGATTTATAAGGAGTATAGCACTTATTGCCTTTCCAGAGGGCGAGCGCTGTCCGAAAAATTAGAACCCAAATGCATCGAATCCATTCCTAACAAAGAAAATCCTTACATTCAGCCAAAAGAAAACCTAGCAAAACAAAATTCGAATCAACCTATGTATAGCCAATACGGCAACCAAGAGAATAGATGTAACAATAATTATTATTAGACAAAATTAATCACGTGGAATTGAAAATAGATGTTCCGGAGGTAAACCAGCAAGCGATAATCGAGCAGTTGATCAGTGCTTTTATCAAAGCACGGCAAGAGGACAATTTTCCTGAGGTTAGCCGGATTAGCAATCAATTGAAAGTGTATGGGATTTCGCTTTCTGACGATTTACAAGAGAAAGGAGGGATTGGGATGGCATCGTGGGACCAATTCAAAACGAAATATTAAATTCGGATCTTACAAAGCAAACCACAATTCACCAAAATTCGTAATTGTTCTAAAAATATTAAATAAATGAGATTATGGGCCACAAACAGTGAGGTCAAATCGAACAAATATAAATAAATAATTTGATTAATAACCTCCGTATTCAAGAAAGGGCTTAATTCGTATTTCTTAACATGCTTAGTGTATCCTTCATCCCATTCAGTAAGCTGTATATATCTCTATAAGAAAACAACATTTAATTTCAGTTAGGTCCACCACCTTATCTGAAATTAACATTCTCCCCCAAAAAAATTGAAAAATCTCTGAACCTACTTTACCAATAATATTATAGCCAAAGCGAAGATAATGTAAACAATTTGAAATTGTAGGAATTTGTTAATCGATTGATACTTCAAAAGTAACGAAGTAGCACACAATGATGATGTATATCACAACCTAGTGAATGCACAGAGCGATTTTTTTCAACCAAGAATTAACTACTCACAAATAGTAAAGAATCATTGCCTTTGTGTCATCTCCGGCGGCGACCAGTCTAGGGAGGCAATGAGAACTTACGAGATGAGTAAAAAATTACCGAGTTTGATCGTCAGTTTTTTTCAGGCACCTGACACCTCCTGCAGGTAGCACACCATAGCTAATTTAAAAGGATTAATATCTTGTACTATCACAAAGCTTTACCCATAAAGGCATTCTTGGGTATCATTGTCAAAAGCGAGTACGTTTCCATCCCCAGTGCCTGCAAGAGTTATATTGTAAATCGTCTCTAGAACAAAAACAGCATCGGTTGCGTCCATTTTTCCATATTTTTTGAAACCGCTGCCCATATCGATGAGCATACAGGTCTTATCAGCACTTCCAGTAACAACTATCACATCATTTAGCAACACTAGAAGGTAAATAAAAACAAACTCTGTTTAGCATCGTTGATTTTGATATCATTTATTGCGCCTCTGTGGAGCTGCTCGACATAGACTGGCTCATGCGTTCTCAAGTCGTGAGCACACAACATTCCATCCTTTTGAGTATCATTGATTAACCTGTGATGAACAAGATCAGGAAGATTTACATTAACACCGGCCGAAATGACGTAGTTGTGTTTTCCTAGATCAGAATAAAGCATAATTTTTGAAATTGCACCCTAATCGTCAAGTCGTTTGTAAGCTTAAATGGCATTAGATGGGTACCTTGTGACATTGAATTTTCTTGACTGGTTCACCCCGATTGATATCCTTTGAAAAAGAGATGATAATCTGTGATAATGAGAATCAATACCCAGAAAATGAGAAGCCCGTTCTTATCGCCACTGGCTACAAGCGAGTTATGCCAATCAAATTCCAGTACAGGCCCCTTATGCTCTCCAGCAAGTCTCATAGCATCAGTTTTTGAATCCAAATCCCTAGTTATCATCTAAGACGCTCTTTCAGCACATGTGCATTACCATATCATAAGTGACGTGTCGTAAGAAGCTGAGATTCCGACGTTTCTTTCATCTGTCATCACTTTCGCGATAGATGCACTATAGAAAAGCAGAATCTAAGTGAAACAGATAAAAATTGATCACAGTACTCGTGACTTTTAATGTGATCGCAACGAACACCAGTCGCATCCCAAAGGCATAGCATCGAATCCATTCCTCCTGACAGCAGCCGCCCGTCTTGAAGATGGTGACAGGTGGTTATCCATTCCTTATGTCCATATTTCTTTCCAAATAGCTCTCGTTTAAACTCGCCTTTTGCTCTAAATGATATATGTGATATAGATCGCCATGATAATAATGAAAAAAATTCCTTACAAGTCATAAACTCTTAGTCCGTGGTCCGCTGAGCCTGTAACGAGGGTTTCCTTGTAGATGCTCATGCAGTAGATCTGATGTTTGCAATTAAGATCATAATGAGACCAAAACAAAATCTATGTAGTACCGGACGATCATGGCCAGGCTCGAGAGCCAAATCACCAATTGGTCCACTGCGCCAGTTTTCCAATAGTGCACTTTTTCCTGTTTTCATAGAGATTGACTTCATCGGTAGGTATAATGTGTAAATATTTCAATTGACTGAACGATTCTTATATTCTGAAATCGAAAAAATAATTTTTATGTTCTCAACATCACATATCACTTCTAAGGACGTTGTGATAGGTGGGTTCATCCCCTCTAATTCTGATAACTTGGCTACTAATGACTAGGAAAGAAGGCTGCCATCAAATTATAGTTTGATAATAAAGTTGTCTAAAGTTTGTATCTGAGGATTATTGGCAGCCTTAAAAGAGTTTGTAGCAAAACATAGCCAGGAAATGTGATGAAAATCCTAGCATGATAGCATTATCAATGTTGAAATAACACATTCCCAAATCATGTTAGATAATAGTCTCCATAATTTTATCTGTTTTCTTTTGCTTCCCATTGATAGTCTGAAATTCAAGCCAGATCGCTTCATTGTTGTTAAATTTTATTATTGAGTGAAATTTATTTCCTATGAGAAGTCAGACAGGAGCAGCGAAGAAGAGATCTGGTCGAGAAGGGTATCCTTTTAACTACGGCTATTCTCCCTTTGGAGACGAAGAACTTGTACATATCTCAGGGACGAAATACGCACAGAAATTCGACTCGTCTGAAAAGAGCCAATCGCCAGCAAGTCACCTTCAAATAAGTTACAACTTTGACACAAAAACCCCTCAACAGGATGGCTTCATCATACCACAAAGCACAAAACATCAAAGTTTCTTTGAAAAACTAAATTCATCTATGAATACAACCAATCAGGCTTTTTTGAAACGCATGTTTGGACCTCTGGACGAGATTTCTAAACAAAGGATATCAACTATACGCAATTTTACACCAAATCAAAACAGACGTATTACCAGGATAGTACAGGATCGTGGCAATCCGTTTATTAACCTTTCTTTTGTTGTAAAATCACTGTTTTTTCTATAAAAATGGTCCCTAACTACTCTAAATCAACTCAGGAAAAGGGGAAAAAGGCGAAAACACCATCGACAAAGAGAGGGTTGAGCAGTACGATTCAAAGATTTTCAAAGCAAAATGGTGGAGAAGGATTTATTGATTTTGAAGTTGAAGACACAATAAACCAAGAGCAAATTCTAGCACATCTAAGTCCTTATAAGCGAAAACGGCCCCAGCGCTTTGAAAATATCGACACTTCACCTCAGCGACAAGAATTTTCTGATTTTTTAAGGGCGTACTACAATGAGGAAGAGCATGCATTACTTACAGAGAGTTTGCAAACGAGCCCTCAGAATAGAGATAAAATCATCACAGCGTCCTTGGACCCAATGCGCGGACCATACGAATTGCTACTAAAGAGACATAAATTATCTCTTGAAAAAGCAGTCGAATTCCTTGAGCTAGTCTTTCAGCACAGAGAGCCGAATTGGAGTCGTCATAAAGATATCATAATCGATCAGAGACCGATCCCTTTGGAAAAACTCGTCTGGGAAGAGAATATGGCAAGTAAACTATGAGAGGCTCGCTTAGATAATAACTCTTTTTTTTAAACGGAACTTAGCATTAGAAGAATACTCTCTCCTGAGGATAATCGTCTTTAATCCAATCAATTTTAAAATCACCGATGGGTTCGAGATTCCAACGAAGGATATGAATTTAGATGCCCTGAAAGGAGCGATCAAACTGTCTTTTCCATCGAAGCAATCTTCCACATATAACCAATGCCGCGCAATAGTTGTACATTCATTTCTATGAATTTATCATAATGCTGAATATTGTTTATCCCAAATCTAAGATGGTAGGAATAAAGGGCCATGAGGCGAGAGGAGACCATACAGTTGAAAAACGACTGCTGCTTTCTCGTTTATGCTCTCAAATAGGACATCAATGTGAGTACGAAAATGGGTTTAAGACAGAGAAAGTAACCTCTCTACTCTCTTCAGAAGGCTGATGAATCATATCAAATAGGAATTAGCAGGATTTACCTTCGTTGCATTATATCTAATAAAGGCTCATCTCGCTAAATCCGGAGCTCTGACTAGAAAGGAATTAATGGGACGCCTAGACCTTGCAAAGAAGATGATTGATGGTATTTATCAGCATTATTCACATGAAAGTCTTAGTAATCTCTAAATTTTCAAAGGGAATGTGCAAATTCCAACGAAGTTCAAAGAATGGCTCAAAGAAATTAAAAACTCAAAGATTATTTCAGAAACCCGAGGTGATTTGAGGTTTGCTGATCGAGGAGCATTTAGAGCAACAAAGATCGATATCAGAACCTGTTTCGAGCCTGAACAAGAAGAATTTTCAGGCGTCGCGGCAAGGCCCGCTACAGCGAAGTTATTTTTTCAAGGACGCAGTAGAGAGCTTGAGCAAAAGCTACTAAATCAAAGCTTAGATAAAAGCAATGGAACCGCACGAAATCGGATTACTGAACTTCGAGCGAGCAAAATCAGCGGAAAAGGTATTTCTGACCTGGTTTTTCTCTGCTTACCTTCTGATCTCTTCAACTAGGGTATTTGACGCTCCAAGCCTGCTTGGATTCCTCACCAAGAAAAAGAGATATGGCTGCCTCGCAAGAAACATTGGAAGGAACAATAATACAAAACAATTCGATACAGGAGTCTAGTATATTGATCCAGGACTCGCTGCTGCAAAGTATTGAAACGAGCAGGAGCAAAACGACAGATCAGACACCTGCGAGGCGAGGGTTAACACGTACGAAAGTATTTGAATTTCAGGCTGAGCCTCAGCAGTATGAGGTCACACGCCCTTTGCTAGAGTTGTATCGAAATGCGATTTTTAAAAGGGAAGTAGGAAATCGAAAGTCTGAGCGCGTTAGTGTTGACGGTTATCAGTCTCCCAATTCTGGGAATCTTAAAGAGGCATCGTTCACCCCTTTGACACCGAACTCCGGAGCTTTCAAAATCAGAGTAAAGCCCACAAGAGGAATAAAATTCTGAATTCAGAGCGGCTTTTCGGCTCGGTTGTAAAGCGTTAACATCTATATTGTTCTTCAAGATAAATTTATGATTATATATCTTATCGTTTTTGATTGGCTTCAGTTTATGACCTATTTTAATTAAGGTGGCCCATTCGTTCTAATTCTTCTCACTGTATGCTTTCGATTTCAAATAATTGTGATCTTTTTTGTACCTCGACAAATTTATTGATAAATTTTGTTTACTAGCTAAATGAAATGTTCTGTTTTTAGATAGCTAACACAATAATATGTTCATTATTACCAAATAAAATCAGAGAAAACAAAAATACCACATCAGTGTTAAAATCATTTCATCAAAAATTCATCGCATTTTGTGAAAGGAGGTGTTCTCCCTTTCTCTTTAAGACTTCACAAAGCTCTCCAAATCTGCCTGTATTACAGTTGTCTGATCTTTCTCTGTAACATTGGCCTGCAGCATCACCGGTAACTGTTCCGAATTGGTTTCGTCCAAAATTCTATTACTCTTGTTTTCGGTGACAGTTTTATCTTGGTTCTTCCCCTCTTCAATTTTGGCTCTCATGTATTTAGCGAAGCAGAATTGGAAAGACGAACCCACGCAGCCGAACATCGACATCAGCATCACGCTCAGCGTGATTTGCAGGAATGTATTTACCAAACCAGAGCACAGTGTTCCCTGAAAATTCTGAAGACTGTATCTGAAAAAGGCGCAATTAAGGTTCTTCAGCATACCCGTAACCGGATCTGAGACTAAAGTCAGCACTTTTCCTAAATCTTTCTGAAGGTCAGAGATTGGCTCTGTCAGACTGTATATATCTGACATGAATTGGTCATTAGCATCTTCTATTAAACCTATTGCGTTAGTATGCAATTCTCCTATTCCAGTAAGACTAATGCCCTGAGTGAATTGATTTTGCAATGCTGTTCTGTAATCTTTCAACGACGCTTCGATAGTCGTGCTGGTACAGCTACTGTAGTCAGGGATTGAGTAACGATTATCTGAGCTGATCGTGGAGGGAACTTCAATGCAGGTCTTGCTTCCAAGATTATAACCATCATTATTGCCTGCCGATGCGTCCCAAACAGATGAATACGTGCAGTTTATTTTATTCATTACCCACTGATCCATGCTGACAGTACATCCAGTTTGAGTGCTTCCTGAGAGACTGTGATCTGCCAGCAAGTTGAAATTTTTCAAATTGTAGGCTGTTCCGTCAGAATTTGTTGGTTCAGCGACAAACAGATACTTCCCGCTTATCGTATTATCAAGGACAGTCGAGAACTGAGGGATAGCAATGGAGTTTGGATTTCCTGCAGTTTGAAAGAGAGAGCTACTGGCATCGATGTTCTCTTGGATTGTATAAAGTGAGTCAAAAATATGGGTTACCCCTAGCTTCCCAATGATGTCTCCGTCGTCAAAGAGACACGTACCGATATAGTCAGAGTATTCAGTGCTAACATCGGCCCAACCCAAAATCCCGTTGACATAGTCTTTTTCAGTGACTACTTTGTACATTACATCGCAGCCTTGACTCATAACGATTCCGATTACTAGAGCTATGGTTCCGACTATAAACCCGATGAAAGACATGCAGAAAAAGGATTCCCATGCAGCAAATATCATAGAATTCCACGCGGGTTTCTTAGAGATACAGACTGCAATGGGACAAATGAGAGCGAGAGCTCCGATACCAATCGCACCTGCGAATACTCCAATAAGAGCTTTAGTAACCGCGCTTGAAACAACATCACTCGCCTATTTATCAACATTATGAGTTATTTTACAAAGGCATTTAAGCTTTTATTACTTGGCTTGTGAAGTCGTACGCTGTGGATTCAATATTTGTAATCATTTCATCGACTGAACCCAAAGTATCGGCAGCATCATTGAGAGTGCTTTGATAGGATGATAGAGAGCCCGTGATGTCATCATAACTGATCTGTATCTTACTCGCAGAGTTTACAGCTGTGGAGTGCTTATTGGCTCTTTCGAGATCAATAGCCCCGAGCCAAGAACTTGAACTTGTAAGAGGACCGAGTTTCTATCGATTGGGAATCAATAAAAGTTTGAAGGAATGCTTTTTTACCGCTATTATGTCTGGCACTACAGTGGCTGCGCTACCTGGCTTACCAGACGGAATTGTCTTGGCTTGGTTTGCTGTATAGGTACTATCTAATTGAGTATGCAAGGCGTCTGAGCTAGTCTCAACGTCCGTAATCAGTGTACTCGTTGAAAAAGTAGAGCTTTCGAATTTGGTTGAGAATAACGACTTCAGCTCCTCCAGAGAGGTTGATGCGCTGTTCAATCCCATCCATTTGGCTGAGGAGTTACCGTACTCAAAGGAATCGAAAGCCTGGAAGAACGAACAAGAAACCGAGTCAAAATTGGACGCTATACTTGTAGAAGAAATCAATCCAACAGTGGCTGCACCAATTACTCCAATCCCTGAAGCCATAGCAAGGACTAAAGAACCCAGTCGAATAATTCGGCGGTCTTTGGTAGGTTTTTTGCAGCATTTGCAGCATGATTTACAACAGTTTTTGCAGCAGCCAATCATGCAACATTGATTGCAGCAAAACACGCAATTGAGAATATTGCCAATGAGCCATAGAGATATCCAAGGCACGACTATAGGAATGAATGATTTTCCATAGTCTATGAGTCCTTCAGTGGTAATCCCTTTGTTTAAAATATCAGTCTCGAGGTGGTTTTCAGAGGTATAACTTCCAAAGAGCACTGAATTGAACTCTGTGACGGATGCTTGCGCCGTGCTCAAATCGAGACTACCGAGAATACTATTCGATGATTGACAAGCTTTGTCGGCGTAGCCTTCAAGGATTCTATGGTTAATGTGAGTAGAATTTGAATTTGCTCCATTAGACTCTTCGGAGGAGAGAGGTTCGTGCAGAGATCGTTTGTAGTAAACGATTGAGACGATAGCGAAAAGGATTGAGGTGTTAGCGATGAGATTTTTCATATGACTTAATTTAAATATTTCAATTTTTGAAGAGATCGACAGAAAAAAATCACAAAACACAAATTAAAAGCAGGAAGCTATTTATGTAAACGTAATCGCACTGGACTTAATTCATTATTGGATTTTAAAGAATCTAGCTTATACCGGGAAAGATTGCTACCGTCGAAGAAGGTAGGCTCGAACTTCTGCCGTAAATCAAATCATTTCGTGCTTATTTAGAAAGCTATTTCACATAGACAGGACTCTCAAAGGGATAGACCCACCAAATAATTATGAACCTAAATATGGAAAGGAGAATCGGAAATGCAAGACCTGAGAGATTCGAGAACGCCATGATTAAAGGTCATTACATTTTTCTTCAACCAAAACTCATTAATAGCACTCTAATAGTAGGATAGGGGCGCTATTAAATTCTTTGAGATAAGTACGTACTTTAAAAGACGCAACGGACTCTTTATTTTCGGTAGTTGGCATTCAACAAATTAAAATCAAAAATACAAAAAAGGGAATCAAGTTTATTCTGCAATAATTCTCGTTATTGTGTTTTGCAACTTTTGAAATCTAACGTTGAAGCCTAAATAGTACCATTGTCTTCGAGGACATGAAATGACCATGGCTCCAAGTCTCACCATGCTTCATTGCCTACAACTTAGTAAATTTCTCGATTAACTCAGAGAATTTCAAGCCGCATACCAGAAATGGTACCTGTGGTAAAGTAGCCGTTCCTCAATGTATGAATTCTTATTTTGATGCGCTCCAACGAAATTTTCGACTTTTTCAAGTTAAATTAAGAGCATTTCGTACAATTCTATCAAGTAGTAGAATTCTATTGGAAAATTGTGAGATTTTCTCAAATTAAAAAAGATAAGAAGCAAATCCTTCCTTCACCAGCATAATCTATATCAATTTAATCAAAATGGAGTTAGAAAAGAAGCAAGCGCAACTCAGCGAGTTGAACGCTGTAATCCTCCAATTAATTTCCGAATACCTAGATCTGAAGAGCTTTATATCCCTGAAATCCACTGCTCGTTACATCAGCACAAGTCTCGAAGAAGATTGCGCTTGGAAAGCCCAGACCAGTAATTTCGTTCCTATCTTCTGCCGAAACTATCTAGAGGTCAGCGACTCAGATGATGGCTATAAACTCAAACTCCAATCGTTCATTTCCGTCTTGCAAGCAATCAGAGAATACTTGGTTGAAATAATTGTGAAAAAAGACGCAAAACTCAAAGCGGATAGCGTTCGCGACTTTCTTCGAAAGAATTTCAATGATTCAACACAAAAAGAAACCCTTGACACTGAAATCAAAAAAATCTGCAAAGAATTCGATCTGGAAACTTACTTCCTCTACCGCTTATTAAACGGCGAGGACAAGCTTAAGCCTCTTACTGACGGTGTTGCATTATTCGGAGGCTACGCCTACTATCATAAATACTTTGACCATTCTTTCCTTCCATTCGGGGCTGTCGACAGCTCTTTCTTCAAATCTAAAGGACTTTATCCTCTGGTTGTACAAAGCACACATGTAGATCAGTTCTTTATAAATGTGGACATGATCAACGCGTTTAAACAAGGGAAGGGGACTCTCAGCACTGTGATAAGAAAACGGGCGAAACCAGGCACAGCGCAACAAGCAATTAGCACTATATACGTTTGGAAGAGGAACGTATTACAGCTTCTAAGGGGTTTAAAAGACTTGTATTTTGACCCGAGGATAGCCTTGCTGAGTCATTTGGACACTTTGAACAACCCGTCGTCCGATGTGACTACCCAGGGGATCAGAGTAAGAGGGAGCTCAGTGTTTTCTCCAACTGATTTTGAATTTGGAGTCGACAAGTTCGTTCATTGCTACCAAATAAGAATTTCGCCTAACGGAGTTCAAGGCAAGTGGAGGTTGACGACAAGACATTGGACAATAAAAGACGGAGATGAAACTCACTCAGTGGACGGACCAGGAGTGATTGGGTACTACCCTGAGATGTTTGAAGGCGCAAAGGATTTCGTGTACGAATCATGCAGTACGACGAAAGGATTCACAGGGAGTATCAGCGGCTTTCTTAGGTTTAAGAACACGCAGACAAACGAGGAAATCGATGTCGTTGTAGGAGAAATCAAATTCGATATTCCCAAAGGCAGTGTCATCATAGAACATGATGCTACCACGCAAGAGATAAAAGTAGTTCACAGAAACCTTGAGGAAGCAGAAGAAGCCGTACAGATGCAAGTTGAACAACCTTCTAACTAAGACTGAAAGTGGAAATTAGCCGGATTGTTGTCTGATATTTCTGGCTAATCTCTCCTCAAGAATTATGAGAAAAATCATTCATACTAATAATTTTTTTTTTTAGATATGAGGTGTTAATTTACTAATGGATTAGTGTATGAATGATGATTAGCTTTTCAGCAAAATTAAACACACACTTTTAATCAAACCTCTTTTCAATTTGACAAGAAAGCCTAAGTTAATGTAGCGTCCTAATCCTACCTACCACCCTAAAGAGAATTGAATATCATATTCTTTGCTTTCTTGCTCTGTGTGTTGTTTTTGAAACAATGCAACTCAATAGATGTATCAATTCCAAATAAACAAAACTCAGAAAAATCAGCGGCTGAGTTATCTAAAATTTGGAGTATAGTCTTTCGATATAGCTTGTTTTGGATTGATTCGTTTATTGTTCTCCAACCTTGACTCTTTGTCTGGCAATTTGTTTCTTAGTGAGCTTAGCAACAACGTTTTTGTTGGCTTCCTTCTTAACGTCTTCTTCCTTAAGAGTGGCGAAGAGTTGGATGTGGCAAGGGGCAGAGCAGAAAGCTAATTAAGCAGAATCAAACTCAATAAATTTGCACATAAAGATTTTTTTATTACGAGTGATTCTTCCGTGAGCTCTGTAGGTTCTTCTTCTGCCTTCTTGGGCCTGATCAACCTGAGCGTGGGTGATGATCAACTTGTCAGCGTCAAGACTTTTAACCTATCAGTCGTTAATAAAGCAATCACAGTCGAAAATTATACATTTGCGTTAGCCTCGAGGTTTTGAAGAAGTCCAAGGACAACTTTGCAAGATTTTGTTGGCCATCTACCTAAATAGTTGAAGGTATTGAGTTAGGATAAAGCGCGATTAGAAAATTTGAACCTAAGGTTGTTCCGAACTCTTTAGCTTGGGCAGTTCTGCCGGTGTGACCAGTGTAGCGGTGATAAGGAATACATCTCTTGTGTTCGATAACGTCCTTGATGTATTTGATGGCGGCTTTGAGGTTCATTCCCTTGACTGCTCTCACGGTTTCATAAGTGTTTTTGTAGTGAACTCTAATGGAGTCTCCTCTGGCTTTGACGGCTATGAAATCATCTTAGATAAGCGATTCAGACAAGCGTCGTTTACCTTTTGCTGGAACAGCAGGGTCACGGGCGTAAGTCTTGGCCATTTGAAAATAATGCTGATTAAGATTCTCTCTTTAAATAAGATTTATTAGAAACCTTTGTAAATCACATCACAAAACTCTTTTTCAAGCTCATATCAAATATTTTAAAGACCATCTCGACAAGCAACCGTTTAACCTTGCTCCAAATTCAAAAATGAACTAATCCAGCACTCAACTATCTGATCAGAGTTGAAATAATTTAACCGCTGTAATTTCCTCTAATTTTTAAAAAGTCATTTCAAAAATATGCATAAGCAAATGAAATCTATATAGATCACACACTTAGCCGAGACATCAATTGGTCATTCTAATTTATTTATTACACCTCAATCTAAGCAAGACAATATTGAGAATTGAAATCATGTAATTCTCAACTCCAAGCTCAAATTAAATATGAAAATCCAATCCTGTTCCCTGTCTTTTGAACGTCATCGGATCCATCGATTTATTTCTGGACATCTTTCTAGTATCTCTCTCTTGTTGCACTCTTAGTAGAGACTGATTCAATTTTTCCTTTTCTGTCGAGTCCATCCTATGTACTGTAAAACTCTCCTCTTCGCTATTCTTATTAAAACGTTTTCTGCACTTCCTCAACTGTTTTCTTGCGTATTTGAACACATTTCGAGAAATACCATAGACCATCGAATCCAAAAAACCCTGGGAATAATCGAGAAGCTTCATCACTGTAAAAGCCGTCGTGCTTGGAACGAATTGAAGGTAGATCAGCATATTTAACACGAGATCTGGCAGCCAGCAAACGATTAATATTCCTGGGAATAACAGCAAAACGAAAGCTTGGCTCCGGTATTCTTTGTCCAATTCTTTTCTCATACGGATTATTGCGCGAATGTACCACCATAAGCACAGTCCAAACATAATATAGAAAGGTATAGTTGACAGCACGAAGAGGATTCCCTCATGTCCTTGTCGTGGGATTCGATACACGCAAATGTTGTTTGAAACGTCGATCCATTTCTGGAAGAAATTTACTAAGGAGTAGAAGAGAGGGACAATGGTTCCGAATAGAAAATATCTTAGTTTATAGCGAACTATTGCGTCCATATTCTGGGTTTTAATAGTTGTAATCAGCGCGTGACCGAAGAATGATGTCCAATGAAAGGTGCTAATATCGCTAAACAATTCAACAACTGTAGCAATCTTGCAATCAAGAGCAGTTTTTCCGAAAGGGGCTCCAAGGATGAGTTCGATAACTGATCCGGTAACATGAGCGAAGGTAGTCCAAGTGACCATAAATTCTAAAGGTTGTCGATAAAGCTTGTAGACAACACAAACAACCAGCACCACCAGCGAGCTTACGATGGAAAGAGAAAGGAGAATCAAGGAAAGAGGGTCGTTTGGAAATAAGACGATCTCATCAAATTCCTGTGACCTCAGTGTGGAACTGATATTCGTCATATTCGTGAGATTTATTTAATTTTATGAGTAATCAATCATGAGCATTGTGAAGCTCTTGGTGTTTCCAATATCAAAACAATTAATGAAAAAGTCCAAACTCAAGTGGAAAACATACGATTTTGAACCTCAAGTAGAAGTTTCAGTAACAAGAGGAATGTTTCTGAGAAAAAGATATGGTCTAACTTCAGTGAAATATATAACTAAAATGCATGAGTTAAGAATTAATTCTTATCAACGACCGAAACCAATACATACTAAACAAATTTGAGATTTTCAAGCATTCACCTCTGAGCATCACCTCTCTCAATAATGGATCTCCAGTTTTGCATAATGTTTCGACTCGACTCTTTTCATTTGTCTGTTTATTAAAGATTCATCCAATTTCGCTTGCTCCTCACTCCTCATTAGCAGAGAACCATCTAGCAACTTTTCACGTGCTCTGTTCAAACATCTGCATTTTCTAAAGTATTCCCTTACTACTCTGAACATGTTTCTTGAAATTCCATAGATTGCTGATTCCAACAGCCCTTGAATATAATCCAAGTTCTTTACCACTGCAAATATGGAAGAGCTTGGAACTATTTGCATATAGATCAGCATATTGAAAACTAGTTCAGGCAGCCAACAAATAATTAATATCCCTGGATACATCAGCAACACTAATGCTTGACTCTTGTACCCTTTCTCAAGGTGCGTCCTTGTCCGCATTATCGCACGGCTGTACCACCACAAGCACAAGCCAAATAGGATGTACAAAGGAATAGTCGTCAACACGAAAAGCGTCTTCCCGCTTCCCTGCCGAGGAATGTGATAAACGCAAATATCGTTTGAAGCTTCGACCCAGTACTGAAAGAAATTCACAAAAGAATAGAGAAGCGGGGCGACTGTTCCAAAGAGGAAGTATCGCAGCTTGAAACCATCTATAGTTTCTAATCTTTGGCTTTTAATGGTAGTGAGTAGAGCGTGTCCAAAGAATGCAGACCAAAGAAAGGCGCTGCTATCGCAAAATAGTTCGATAACCATGCCTATTTTGCAAACCAGAATCGTTTTCGGGAAAGGAAATCCGAAGAGGAACGTAGTAAATGAGGCAAGAAAATGGGGCAGCATAATCCACGTGACTAAAAACTCTAAAGGTCGTCGATAGAGCTTGTAAGCGAGACAGAAAATCAGAAGGGTTGATGAGGCCAGTATTGAAAGAACGAGGAGTGTGCGTGAGGCTGGGTCGTGTGGAAATAAGATGATCTCGTAGTAGTCTTTTGAGTCTTGTAACCAGCCGAATATACCACTTGTCATTTTATTCTGAGATAGAGGTTTAATTTATTTAAAATCATGAATAAAGATGGACAAGGAGTTCCTTTGGAATTATAAAAAAAACAAGAGAAACATAAAATATGAGATAAAGAAAGGGCTTTACTCTCTTTTTTTTCAAGATTCCAATTTGTTCTGGCTTTGATTTGTTTTAATTTGCTAGAGACATTTTCGTCTAGATAGACTGATCTAGTGATCAAATAGTATGTAAAATGGATTCGTAGTTTATTTAGATCGCAAAGGACTGGCAAATTCGAAGTCGTAGCAAGCATTTCAGCCACATGTTCAGAGCCAGATACTCGACTATTGTTGATTGCAATAGAATCATTGAAATTATGGATAATGAACTGACTTCTTATATTTAGCCGAAAAGGTACAACGAGCAAATCTGAGAGAAGTGGAAAACACATTTATGAGATCAATTTCCAAATTAGAAGAAAAAGAATCATGGGATAGCAAACACCAGGAACCAAATTTGAATCAACATTTTCGCTCATGAAAGAGGAGCCTTTCTAGAAAATAAAGGTTCTAGAGGTACTCGAAATTAGCAACTACAAGCAAATTGCGAAGAATTATCGATCTTAATGGTGGATTAAACTATGTTGTTGATGAAACCATGCTTTCGGCATCATAAGTGACAGCTTTAAAAGAAGACTCTAGAACCTTGAAACAAGCTCTGAGGGGTTTGAATCTAAAAAAGAGATTATGTGGCCAAACTGAAAGAATAATCGTTTTGTTTGGAAAACTCTAAGCAAGAATAAATTTTGCATTTTCTGTTTCAGAGCTTCATGTGAAATAGGATTCAGTTTATGGAGTTATTGCCAGCTACCTAGTGAGTCGCATAATTCGAATTCTGTACGAGTTTTTGTTTTCAACCAAAGCTTTCTCAGATGTGGATGAAAACAATCTCTAGGAAACATTTGTTTAGATGCAGTTGTAAAATCTTTTTGAGAAAATTACATGACCTCAGATAATTGATTATGAAGCCAAAACACATCTCTTATAGGAATGTGTAGAGTAATAGGTTTTTCGAAAAGAAGCACCTTGTATAAGAGAGATATACGGCCATTCCATTGAGATAATTTTTAAATGCCCCCCCCCCCCGGGCGGTCCAATCAGAATTTAAGTAGCAGAGATAAGCCATCAAATTAACAAAAATAAGATATCTAAACAAAATCTGAACTTGATCAAGAATTAGGAAAACTCGAAAATATGATAATGGCTATACCAAATCGAATCTCTGTAACAACCATGTCGGGAATCCGCTATGAGGGTGTCTTGAACCAAGTTAACATGGAAGATCGCAACATTACACTTTCACAAGTCCGCTCATTCACTAAAGACGGCCGTCTAAACGATGAAATTCTCCCATCGGAATGTGTTATTTTCCAAGACAATGATATTTTATGTTTAGAAGTTCTCGATTCAACTGAAAAAACTCAAATTACTTCCACTGCCATTAACACTGAAGTGAAACATACGGCTCAAACAGAAACAACAAATGGAGAAACTGCAGTTTTGACAGAGGATAAACAAGTTCCGGATGAACAGGTTGTCTCGATAAAAAGGTTCGAAGAATTAAAAGAAACATATTCAGACGAAGATGAAGATGAAGGCAATGAAGACGAGCTTAAGCAGAAGTTGTGCTTTTATGTGAGAGAAAACAAACAATTAAACAAGCAGCTTAATGAACTTAGCAAACAGCTCCAAGCGAACTCCGATGAAATTGCAGAAATGAAAAAAGATTTTGAACAGAAATTCAACACCAAGAAATTGAAGAATTGAGGAATTTAGTAAAAAGAGTCCTTCTGGGCGACTCGTGAAAATAAAGTTCACCGAATTTGAAATAAGAGATAAATTTCAGGGCTTTCGCATTTATGAGGATCATGCAATTGGGAAAACTATATCAACCGAAGCTTCACTTGGATACTTAATCTCTCTCTAATATTTATTTTGGTGTCTTTGCTGGTTGCAATTGAATAATGAAAAGTAGTGTACCTGTGAAAACAATTCTAGGTGAAAGATTTCTGTAGTCAGTTTTCATTCTTTGATAATCAAATAAATTTTTATCGCATATGGAGTTGACAATACACACAACATCATAAATGAAAGCAGATTTGCAATGAATACCAATTACAACAACTTTAATTGCCTTAATTTCGACACACACTATGCGACTAAAAGAATTCCTCTTTCTCTGGTTCAAATTGACACGTAAATTTCCATATTCCAGACCCCACATCTTTTGTCACAGGTTCCTTACTCTGAGTTTTCATGTTCTTTGCTAAAGGAATCATAACTCGGAATGTGCCAGCTTCTCGAGTTCCTTTCAACTTTTCTACAGAAATATTAGGACCTCTTGACTCCTTATCTTCGATAACGATTTCACTTCTCTCCCCAACAATAATAAGATGCCATTGACCGTTATGGCATTTTAGACTTGGCTGTTCAAATTTGCTATCTAGCAATTCCACAAAAACTGAATAAATCTGCTCCTCTCCATTCCTAGAAACCTCAATCGAATAGTGAGGCTCAAAATCATTGGACCCAAAAGGATTTCCACCTAAATTACAAAAGAGGAGATCTGGCCGAATTTTGCTATTTTCTGTAGCAACGATCTTAGTCTTTGGTGTTGAATTATCAAACTTCACTCTAATCTCGCTATTAGCCAATGCACTCAGATGCTTATTGCAAAAATCAACAAAAGCTGTCGTGAAATCCCAAGCCTTTTTGTTCTCTTCAATCACTAGCTTTGATCGGAGAAAGAAAGCAGGTCCTTCGTTATAATAGTCTCCTGCTTCCGAGTGACTCTGAGCTATGATCAAATGAGCAATTCCAAATTCATCTTTGAAGAGTTTAGCAAATTTCCCACTTAGTTTTTGATTTGCTTCTTCAATAGTGAAGAGAGACTCTGCCGCAAATCTAAAGCCTTTATTCTTTATTGAAGAAACGTATTCTTCGACTTGTTGGATTGTTTTGAACAATTTTAAATTATGTACAACAATGAAGTTGGGAGCGCACTTAGAATTTTGTTGAAGTTCACGCCGTTTTCTGTTTATGGTGCAAATTTTCTCAAGGTCGGTTTGAGTAAGTTCGTTGGCAACATAGAGAAGCAAATGAGACTCTTGAATGGTGAAATTTTCTTCCAACTCTTTGGTAATTTTTGAATCCTCACATATCAACTGGAGTTTGTAAAGAAAAGATTCTTCATCTGTACCTTTGTTAGTAGGTTTCATTGAAATTGATTCTAATCCTTGAGGAGTAAGATTTACTGAACTGAGCTTGTCGTGTCCTCTGGAGACAAGAAAGCAAACACGGTTTCCATTCTTCTGACATTGTGAGAAGAAGGCTGTGAGGGAATCATCGTTTGCTGATGGTCCAAATGGAAGTCCACCATCGTTCAGCAGATTTGCCAGCCAAGATTTTCCAGCGCTTTGAGGACCTAGTAACCCTACAATTGGTGTTTTCTGCTTTTGTAATTTTTTTAAGATTTCTTCCCTGTGATAGTTGACTACCCAACCATTGGATTGAAGAGGAAATAATGACGAGGATCGAATAGAAATAAATGGAATTTCGGGGTCTATTTCATTTTTATATTCAAACACGCTCAATTTTTTCACTTCCTTCTTGAGTCCATCTAATTGTCCGACGAGCTCATTCATTTTCTCTTCATAGTTTTGCTTTTGTTTTTCGTTTTCCTCTAATTTCTTTTTCATTTCCAGAATTTGAGCTGTGTTTTGAAATTCAAGTTTTTCAGTTCTGTCAAATAATATCTCCTTTTTCAGTTTTTGAAGACCAGCATTCAAATCTGCTGTTTTTTGCTCTAGCTCATATAGGATTTGCCGAGCAACTGGCAATTCTTCCACATTCTTGGATAGCTCTTCTTGCTGCAGATGTGATTTTGACTCATAATTAGCTGTTAACGAAATTATTTGGTTCTGAGGTTCCTCTCTTACCTCTTGAGTTTTTCTCAACAACTCTTGTTTTATTGATGGACAGTGTAATTCATGCTCTTCGATAACTTTACGAGCCTCAATCAGTTCCTCAGCGAGTTTCTGTAAAACATCGTCTTTGACTTTCAGTTTTTCCTCTAGGTCAGATATTTTGTCTTCATCACCAAGAATTATCTCGACTTCCTTGATAGTCTCTGCTTTCTGTGTATTTACTGGCAT
>ENA-UOTZ01000054-UOTZ01000054.1-compost-metagenome-genome-assembly--contig:-NODE-54-length-75965-cov-10.001054_pt1 | contig 75965 bp, 56 predicted proteins | sample MGYA00238144_ERZ746983 | MGnify/ENA primary metagenome ERZ746983 (study PRJEB28759, sample SAMN06268863) | compost metagenome | isolation source: single cell | place: USA: California, Emeryville, Joint...
ATCATCGTGTTGTTTCTAATTGAAAGAAGATATCACAATCTGGATTGTCAAAGGTAGTTCGCTTTACTTGAATCGTTGTGCTATATTGATCTTGGTACCTTGATTGCATCTGTTATTTTATCCAATTCAAATAAAATTCAAAAGAATTTCTGATTATTTATTGCAGCTAAGTTTTTCATCTTGTTTGTGGAAGCTTTAAGTTTTGGTATTTTCATTCAATTTTCTTTTTCTCAAAAATCTATCCATGATGTCCCAAGTTTAACTGATAACCTGTTGTAAACGAATAAGGAAATATTTTCACGTATCATTCTTAAATTTCATTGTACCCACAAAGTTTTCTTTACAAAAGAAGCTCTGTCCGCAGATGTTTTACAGTTGTGAATGATAAGCCTAATCAATTTTTATCAGTTAACAAATATCTTGTACTTGACGCAGAGGATCGGACAAAAACTTGAAAACAAGACAAAAGAAAATTTTGTGAGGATCCTGTTTTTCAAATCCTCAAAATGAATGGGCTCTACATAAGAAGAGCTCTTTATCCTCAAACTTTTCTAATTTAGCGGTAATCATTTGACCTTAACGAATAAATAGACTTGATCGGAGCTTTGGATACCTTCAGCGAATTCGTCTCACATTCATATAAAGAGTTAAAGTCTTACACCAGTACAACCTTGTAACTTCCTCTCCTTCTCGGATTGTCAGAAAAACTTTGACAAAATATATCATAGGCTCTTTAGAAAGAGGGCCCCGATGATCAGATAGTCGGTAGAGTTTCAGCTGGACTGCTAATTTGCTATGGAGCTCTCTCTTTTTTCAGAAAACTCTCAGAATAAATCACCTTGAAAGCTGCGTTTCTATTTCTTCTCAGATGTTAGACAACTTGTTAACCATTTTTTAATTTTGTTAATTATAAGGATACTTCAGAAAAGTCATATCGCTATAATTTCTGATCTAAGCAAACATTATAAACAAAGTCGCCTGAATAACCTGGTAAAACAATTATAACCTACATTTTTATGGAAAGTAAATTCTCGTTGAAGAAAGCAGTAACTAGCGGCAAAAGAAAACCACTAAAATCGAAAATTAAGAAGAGCAATCCCAATGAACTTGGAATCTTGATAATGCATAAAGGGCTATGGGCTCTAGTTTTCTCTTTCATTGGGCTAAACCACGAATTAATGAAACTTCGCATTGTCAGCAAAAAATGGAAGAAGAATATCGAATACTCACTTGACTTCATGATTAAGAACCGGAAAAGTATCATGGAAGGCCAACTTGAGGATATCTATTCAATAGATTCAACATTGAAAATCGAACTCGAAAATGCACTTGAAAAAAGACAAAACTATGAGAAATACTTGGACTTAATTCCACAGAAATGGTCACTATTTGTACGAGTCTCTGATTTAGCAAAGCTACAAAGACCACCGGCTGTATTGCATGAATCAATTACAAGCGTGCTGAATTTATTTGTAAATCAAGAGGAGTATCAGAAACTGAAAGGAATAGATTGGAAGTATTGCCAAGACGTCCTCAAGCGAAAGGATTTCATGAGCATTATGGCTAAAATAACACCAAACACTCTTGACGATGATAGAGTGCGCAGATTTGAGCATTTTATTGGGAGAAGCTTAATAACACCTGATTATGTTCATCGAGAGAGCACTCAGGCTGCTTATATGTTGGAGTGGGCGTTAAGTCTAGTCGACTCATATAAAAGTGAGAAAAACTTACCTCCCGAGGTGACGGAGCGAGTTCAACTTCTGGCATCGATTCGAAAAGAGCAAGCTTTTATAGAATACTTTTCTAAGATACACAAAAAGGTCGAAAAGAAGGAGTTAAAGGTCAAGAAGCCTGATTCATAACTCATCTCATCTGACCATTTCATATCGTTCAAGAGATATAACCTTACTTTTTAAATTTGGAAAGTAGGGAATTAAAAGATTCGAGTTACCTATATAATGATAAAAAACTAAAATAGATTTGGTATTTGCATATCTTGTCTTCATCCAAACTAATTTCAACTCCTGAAAAGAACCAATCAACAAAGTTTCCAAAAAACATGATTACATGATTTAGAAACTATACATGATAGGGAGCAAATTAATATAGATATATATCTATTTGCTTGTTGGAGTTTCAGACTCTTCGTCAGTGAATTTTTTGGGTTTTATTTTTTTCAAAGAGCTAGCACTGTTCTTCTTGACCCTGTCGACAATAAACTTTGCTTGCTCTTCAAAATCAACCCTGATGAGGAAGATAGTACAAACTATGCAATTCAGTAGTTGTGCCAGTCCGGTGGCTCCATACAGCCCTAAGATTCTCAACTTTAATACATGCGCCATGAGTAATGAGGCTGGAGCTGCCACCAAATAATAGGAGATGAAAAATAATTTTGAGACAACTTTTTCTTTTCCGATGCTTTTTACAGCTGATCCCAACACGTTCTGAGTAAAGTCGAGTCCGCACAGGAAGAGATAGAGTGAAATCAATTGGTTCCCCGTAGAGAGAACGAGAGGATCTGTTGAAAACCATGAAAGAATTCTGTCAGAGGAATTACAAAGTATTGTCCATACAGTAAGCGTCAAGATAACTGCGAATTTTATCCCCACTCGCATTAGAGATTTGGCTCGTATAACATTTTGCTCGCCCATGGAATTGCCAATAAATGAAGATAATGCTATGGTGAAGCTTAACATTATTTTGAAAAACAAATCACTTATCCTTGAATATATGAGTCCAGCTGCGATTACTTGAGGAGTAAAGTAAGCATTCTGAATATGAATGAGCTGATTTGCCAATATCTCTAAGATAACGATTCCTCCAGCCGTGATTTGGAACTTCCATTGCTTAATGATTCCTCTGAAGCTGTCAGCACTCCAAGGGACTGTCGATTTCGAGCATTTTTTTGAATATCTGATATATAAATGAATGAGTATTGCTCTTCCAGTTTCATTGAGAAACTTGCCAATGCCATACCCAACTATGCCAAGATCGAAATGAACAATTGTAAGGTATTGATTTGTAATGTCAAAAAGTGTCATAACTAACTGAATGTATCCTTGAGGTGCAAATATCTTTTGTGCAACTAAATAGTTTTTGGACACATCAAAGTATGAGTTTCCGAATGCACTTGGCAAAGTAGCCAATAACGCGCTTTGAACTTTATAAGAAAAGCTCTGGTCAAATCGACATAGTGTGAGAAGTTTTCCGGAGAACATGAATAAAATTATCGCTGGCCAAACAGTCAAGAATCCGATAACTAAGGCCTTTTTATAGTACAACCCCAATAGGAGAGGATTATTTGCTCCATAAGCCTGTGCTCCTAATGTTGAGAACCCTGAGTTTAGCGCGGTCAGGAAGGATGAAAAAGTGACATTATAAATCGTTAAGCCCAGGCCGAAGCTGCCAAGTAATTCTGCGTCATTTTTGAGAGAAATGAAATATATAACGCAAGAAAAGGCGATATTCTGAACAAGTACTTGCATCAAGGTGGGTGATGCAGCTTTCATCAGTAACCAACCCAAAGTGAGTTGCGATTGCTGAGGAGGCTTTGGAATTGCTTCAATACGCACACTTGAAGTTGTTTCAAAAACCAATGCGTTCATTTGTTTCGAATCATTAGAAGTCTCTAACTGTTGAGCACTCATCAAGAAAGATGGTTCTCAAAATTTGGTTGTTTAAATTTATCTTAGATTCAAGATCTTAATGCCAATACGTTATCTCGATTACATTTAAAGTTAGAATTTGTCATATTTCTAAGACAAATAGTTTTGAGGATCTTTAACTCATCTCATGTCCCAAGGCACCTAAATGAAAGTAATATTTCTCCAGATGGAGTCGTTTTGATTAACACCTTAAATTTGCATCTCGGTGGCGCCTATGTAATCGTGAAAATTTTGAGGGATATTCAATTCAAAATTCACTTTTTTCTACAATTCACCTATACGCATATGTGAATGGTAAATAAAGAAAAATTATTATCTAATCGCTTGTGGGGGTTTCGGGTTCTTCATCAGTGAATTTTTTGGGTTGGACGTTCTTAAATGATGTGAGACTATTCTTCTTAACTCTGTCGACGATAAACCTTGCTCGCTCCTCATAATCAACCTTGATAAGAATTACAATACACACAATGCAATTCAGCAGTTGCGCGAGTCCTGCAGCCGCATATAATCCTAATATTCTCCACTTCAACACATGTGCCATAAAAACTGAAGCAGGGATTGCAACCAAATAATAGGCCATGAAAAATGATTTCGAAACAACTTTTTCCTTTCCTATGCTTTTTACAGCAGATCCCAGCGCATTTTGTGTAAAATCAAGTGCTGATAAGACGAAATAAAGGGAAATAAGTTGTTTGCCTGTCGATAGCACAAGGGGATCCGTCGAGAACCATGAAAGAATGCTGTCAGAGGAAGTGCTTAGTATCACCCAGGTAGTCAATGTCAAGATAGCTGCAAATTTTATACCCAATTGAATGAAAGACTTTGCTCGTACAACATTTTGCTCGCCCATCGAATTGCCAATGAATGAAGACAGTGCTGTTGTGATGCTTAAAATCACATTGAAGAATAGAGCAGTGATTCTTGAATAAACCAGCCCAGCTGCAATCTCTTCAGATGTAAAATAGGCAGTTTGAATGGTAATTATCTGGTTTGCTAGTATCTCAAGTACTACGATCGCTCCAGCGGTCATTTGGAACTTTAGTTGCTTCATAATTCCTTTGAAGCAGTCCGCATTCCAAGGAACGTATGACTCTTGACATTTCTTGGAGTATCTGATATATAAATGAATAAGTATCGCTCTTCCAGTTTCGTTGCAAAATTTGCTGATTCCGTATCCAACGATACCGAGATCAAAATAAACAATCGTAATGTACTGATTGGTGACGTCTATCACTGCCATCACTAACTGGATATATCCTTGAGGAGCGAAAATCTTTTGCGCAATCAAATAGTTTTTGGCCACGTCGAAGTAAGAAAATCCAAAGGCGCTTGGCAAAGTGGCCAGTAAAGCAGCTTGTATTTTATAAGAAAGGCGTTCATCAAATCGACACAAAGTGAGTATTCTGCCAGACAACATGAATACAGCGATCGCAGGAGTAATTATCAAGAATCCGATGATTACAGCCTTTTTGAAATATAACCCCAATAAGAGAGGATCGTTTGCTCCGTAAGCCTGCGATCCTAATGTAGATAGTCCTGAATTCAGCGCGATGAGCACTGATAAGAAAGTTATCATGTAGATGGTACTAGCAAGGCCAAAACTAGCGAGCAATTCGGGGTCATTTTTCAGAGAGAGAAAGTATATAATGCTGGAAAAGGCGACTGTTTGAGCCAGCAGTTGCACCAATGTAGGAGAAGCGGATTTTATCAATAGCCAAGCCAAGGCGAGTTGAGATTGCTGAGAAGGCTCTGCTTTTACTTCGATAGGGATACTTGGAGCTGTCTCTAAGACTAATTCGTCCATCTGTTTAGAATCGTTTGGGATTTCTAACTGTTGTGCACTCATTGTGGAAGGCAACGTAAATTTTTGAATCCTATTTTGATGTAATTAAGAATCAGGATCACGGATTAAATCTCGTGATAATTACATTTTATATAAGCTATTCTAACAATTCATCAAGGTTATTCTCAGACTTGAGAAAATCTAACAAAAGATAATTGCGGAAGCGAATTTCTTTTACTCTTGCAATGCCTTACAGAATTTTTACACCTCTTGTTTAAGCTTTCTATAAATTGACCTATTACCCTAAATTATATATATGATATAACTCTGGGTTCGAGTTATTCACATTCTTTCCTAAAGCTAATCATTTCATCTCCTTGGGAAGATTTATAGCTTTTATGATAGCTGAAGATTTAATAAGAAAGTCTGACTTGGTCAATCCTCTTTGACAATTAACTTGATATATGGATATAAAATACCAACAAACAGAAAAAGAAATTCAACTTAATTTTGACTAGTAATATAGAATAACAATAGCATTATAATGATGGATGTTCGAAGCACAACTTGAAAAATCGAAGCTTCGTTTAGAAAAGGACTTTGTTAGATAGACCTGTTTCTTAAATGAGTGAAGTAGATACACGTTATCTGTATCAGGAGCAGAGACGCCACGATCATATCGTCAAAAAGACCGATAAGAGGAACGATATCTGGTATCAAATCCAAGGGAGAGGCTATGTACATCATTAAGACCAAAATTCGAAAAGAGCATAAAATCTTTCTGAAAAAGAACATTATGCCCTCGAGCGTCTTTGTAAAGTCATAGAAGAGGGATAGCAAGAAAGGTGTTTCCAATACAATCTGGCGTATCTACATTAAATTACCATCTTAGTCATGTTAGATTTCATAAGATGAGTTACTGTTCGAGGTTTATATGAATATCGAAGGTTGTAGAGACGAATGCCGTCAATGATAATCTTTAGATCTGGATCAGGCTGATTTAGTTGATTTCTCTGAGAGAGTTTAAACTCTGCGATAAGCATTGTGATAGGCCTTCGACACATTGGACATCCCATTTGCTCATGTTCTTTCACTTTCCAGTAATCAAGAATACATCTTCCTAAGAGAGGAGGTTAGATGATGGGAATTCATTGCGAATACCACAAAATCGGTGTCCACAAGCCGCTGCAACACAATAATGGAAGCCTGAGAGACACAGAGGGCACGTATCAGAGACATAAGTACACATTTGGCTACAGCTCTCGCCAACGCGGTTGCTGTTGATTCCGAGGAATGCAGCTAACTTTTTAGAGAGCTTGCGGAATGAAGTGAACTGAAATCGTAGCAAGGAGCCGACAGATATTTGAATCATGCCGTTAAGAAATGTCTTTGTTCGAGACACACAATCGCTTGTGATCATGGCCAAAGCCCCAGTAACGAAGAAAATTGCTCTTTTACTGACCGGTTGTGGAACCAAATGGAGGGCACTAATCGCAGACGACTCGGATAGAATCTGCATTTAATTATTTTATCAGCTCTGTCGTGTTAATCTTTGATGTATTGGATCGATAAACTCTTTACTTGATTTAAATTAAAGTAAACTCCTTATTCCGTCTGGCAGACTAGTTAAAGATCACAACTCACTCTTATAAATTCACGATGGCAACCTACCTATTAATTCGCTGGAGCAATCTGTATCTCTGGTACTACTCAATTCCTTCCAAAATACATTCAAAGCAGCAGTTTTGAGCAGGATTTTACGATTTGATGTAATATGAAGAAATTACTGCTCTAATCACTTTTCTACACATAATAATTTTCGATATCTCAACTGATAATTAACCCATAAATGTCGATTCTCCCGGTATTATACATCTTATTGATAACCAATATTATTAAGAGATTTTGTAGAGATATTGTTAGCAAGAACAAGGTGCAGACTTGAGCAAATGCAATCTTTTTGCTACCAATGTTTGGTTCGGAGTTATTTCAGGAAGTTTAATATTTCCACCATTTTCACTCGTCCTCGCTGGCAGATCCTTGACTTTTTTGGATAGGATCTCGTTTTCTACGAGGAAAAAAGACCCTCTTACTTTCCTTGTTCGGTCAAAGCATGCCATTTGTGAAACAGCATACAAAAATTTCAATAGATCGAGTAATATTTTTCTTGTCCTGCAGTATCCCAAATGTTCAGTTTAAAAAAGATGGTTATTTTAGGCATGTGAGAAACCTTTGAAATATAAATATGCAGAAAAGGCGGCCTATTCCGTCCATTTCGTTCTCTAGTGAACAAAATCGACTATATATATATAATGAATTGACGATTAGCATGCTTCATTTGAGAATTGCCAACGTCTAAGGACCTAAAATATAGATTGGGATAATTATTGTTGAATTTCTACGAAGATTTACTCTGACCTGCACTAAGTATTCATCATGAGTAATGCCGCTTTTCTCACAGAAAAAAATTCATCAACACGTCCAATATAGCATCAAATAACCAAAGTACCCCGTCACATAAGTCTGTGATGTTGAACTCTTTCGCAAATAATAAATATAAAAAAATAACAATATATTCTGTTCATTTAGTTCAAAATAAATTGGCTCCGAAGCCTATATATTCTTATTTTATTCTACGCCAATGTCAGCAACCTCAAGCTCTCGGACGCTCGAAAAGCAGAATAATTCGCAAGGCACTTTTTTTCACAGTAGCTCCTTGGGGCAAGTTTCAGCATTAGCTTCTCCAAAGAAATCTTCTAGTGAACTATCCTATACAGAAAAATCTTCAGCTAAAAAGAAAGTCCTGAATACCAAGAATAGCAAGAAGGTCGACTCTCAAAAAACTTTCTCGAGGCAAAGTAGTTACAAAGAATTTGTTACTCCAAGCAAAATTGACGGATTAAAAGAAAGATTAGCAGCCTTCATGGAGCACTCAACAGTCAAGCTGGAAAACCGTCGAAATATATTCCAGCTTTCAGAGTTAAAAGAACCAGAGCAAGTCGCTACTCGAGAACGCGACTTGCTCAAACCCCTTTTTCCTAGAAGGACAGAGTTAAAATCAAATGTTATACTTGACACTCAGAAAATTTCCAGCGAAAAAGAGAAGCTCCTTCAAATTTCAGAATGCGACTCAATCAATGATGTGATCAAAAATACTGAAATGGCTAATTTCTCGCAACAATCACAACAGAGCAGAAATAATACATCATCTAGTAGTCAGAAACCTCAAATAGATGTATCAGAACTTTTTAGAGAAGGAGAGGAGGAATCAGGTATTTTATTTCGCTCAAGAATTATTTGGATTTGACTTTTGCTTAGAAACATGGCAAATATCTGGACAAAATGTTGAATCTGTCAAGAGAGAGGCCGCAAGTGAGAATAGCTCACATAATCTTAAAAGGAATTTTGGCCAATTGAGCACTTTCCCCCAAAGTATCCGAGAGAGTGACTCTTCTCAAGGACTTGCAAGCATTAAATTGCCTAAAAAAGCGCACAGTGACGTGTTTCCGAAAACAATAACGTTCTTTGATCATAGAAAGAAAAACCAAAGGAAATTTCCTGTGTTTTCGGAACGAGAGCTTAAGTTTATTAATCAGGATTTGCAGTATTCTATCCACGAAACAGTATGATTATGAGTGTGCATTTAATTTCATTATTGATTAGGACGCTGATGATGATGTCGAAACTGATGATAAGCAGCTCGACCTGGCAGCTGCAAAAGTTTTTGAGGATTTACTTGAAGCATTAAATGAGGATTATGACTATAAAAAGATCTATAGGCCGCACTATTCCACAGACCCAACAAACTCCAGGAAGAGGGTGATGAACTACTCAGTCACCATCCCAGAACGGCATTTACTACTGGAAAACAGTCACGGCGCAACTCAAGAAAGCTTGAAAACGCTATCTTCAGCAAGCACAAGTGTGCATACATTTAATTCTACAAAACCGAAAGAGATAATAATAACTTCACAAAAAGAACAAATACACGAAGAAGAGAGTGTCTCTAACGGCAGTTTTGCAAGAACCTTCAATCAAACTTATTTTGAAGGGAAATGATTATCTTAAATAACATTTCCACAGCAACTGAAATTTCTATCAAGAGCTAGGTAATGTGCTGAAGATGTGTATTGCATTTGTGACTGAGGTATATCTTCAAGTCCAAGGCGTGTTTTTTTAAAACCTTTTTGTGCAACATATTTTTTCGATGAAAATTGGATATCATTTAAAACTCTTACCTTAAGCTTATGTATTCTTGTTTTTACACTAGCTTCCATCATCCGCCAAAACAGAAAACTCTTTTTAATTTCTAAATTCTATAAGACCTCATTAATCCTCTTTACAGATACTATAAATCAAATTCATTACGGAGAACATTTGACCAAGAGTTAGAATGTTTGAGCTCTATTTTTTGCAACTACTCGGATTATAGATGCATAATTTTAAGTAACTAAATGCTGTGTGTTTTTTTGAAATCAAATAAAATGAAACCCAGCTGTGGCTGGCATAGCATACAAACTTCTCAGAAAGTTGGCTCTGATCGGCATGCATAGAATCATTTATTCAAATCAAATAAAAAATCGAAGCTAAAAAAAGACAAGGCTTTCATCATTATCAGTTAGTCTCATTTCGATGGCTCTTTTGTTGGTGTGAATACTCCTATGATTGGAAAATGATCGGAGGGATATTTTCCTTTGATATTATCATAGATAATCTTAAACTCCTTCGTTTTTAAGGCAGAGCTGACAAATATATAATCGATCTTGAGACTGTCGCGGATGCCTGTCCAATGATGAAATGTTCCTTTATCTTTCCGATCTTTCTTCTCAGGGCACACTTCCGAAAGCGATTCGCTCATTTTAGGTCCAACTCGCTTTATAATTTCAATGGCTTCATCATCCTCACCAACGTTAAAATCTCCCATCAGAATAATCTTGTCATACTTTATCGCGATCGTTTTTATGGTACTTGCAATAAGTTTTGCGGACTCTCTCTGAGAATTGGCATTCAGATGATCGAGATGAGTATTCAATACAAAACACTCATCATCATTTAATTTATTTTTGAAAATTGCCCACGTGCAAATTCTAGGGATGGTGTTCCCAAAGGTTGTAGATGCAGGAATTTCTGGCATATCAGAGAGCCAGAATGTATTTCCTTCAATCAGCTCCCATTTTTCATGTAGATAATATATTGGGCATGCTTCTCCAGCCATCCAATGCTCACCTCTGCCTCTGCCATAGGCCATATATGTCGGTAGCATTGAATTTAAATCAGTGATTTGATGGTACAATGCCTCTTGGATGCCAACAAAGTCGCAGCCATACAATTTAATTGTATTAGCTACCAAGTCTTTGCGGAAATACCACTTATTAGCACCGTCTCCTTCATTATCATACCGGATATTGAATGACATCACATTGATCTCTTTCGTTATGGGAGCGTCCGCATCTTTCCCAAACAGGGATAATTTCGCATTAGGACCTTCATCCCAAAGCACATAATGCATGTCTCCAGGGTCAGTGGTCGAAATTATGAACTTGTACTCGATATCAGAAGGTACAGGTAGTAAGATAGCCTTCTTCCAGTTATCACCTTTGGTCCATTCAAGCTTCGGAGCTTTCCGTGGATCCCAGTCACCCAATGCTTGTGAGTTTCCGCAAACATAAACAGCTTGACCGAATTCAACTTTTCTCTGAGTGTAGAATTGCACTTTCGTGAGCGAAACAACACCTGCTTTGCTGCTTTCCATAGAAAAATCGGTGGTATTGTTCTAAGATTCTAACGTAGAAAATCAAAGTTTTAATAATTAGATTCTTCTACTGCGCATTCTGTATCATTAGATTCTGATTCGATTCTAAAGTATTTGCAATTTATATAGAGTTGAAGAAGAAGAAAAATCATAACACCCTTTCTTTCAATAAAGATGGTGCAGACTTCAATTGGATGCGATGCTACATTGGATAAAGGACGGAAATTTCTTTGAGAACCTATTAAATAGAAAACTTCATCATGATCGTGAAGGGAACCTGATTGATTACTAATTTGAATTGATAATCAGCAGCACATTGGGCGTCGGTTTGTTGTAGACTCGGAAGCAGGATCATGATTGTGTTGATTCCTTAGAGATAGAAAGATAATCGGAATTAAAGAGAACATTGATCTGAGATGACCTAAATTTCCTGAATTCCCATGTTATTTATTTTGAGTATTTAACCAATGTCAATTCGCTTCATACATATTGATGTTTCTGGTCAGTTATGCGTCACAAACAAAGCTTTATGAAATGCGAGGAAATAAGAGTATGTCGAATAAATTCGATGATAGTAGAGAGTTTATTTTACTCGCAAAATAAATTTTCAACTAAGAAACTTGCTTTGAGTTTGCTGCCTATGAGCTAGAGGAAAAGCTGCCTTATGCGGGATCGCGAATGTGCATTTCATGATGTAAATAATTGGTTTTTTGAGGAGAAAGAGATCGCTATCAGCATTCAAAAATTGCACGTGGTTTCTCTGGAAGCACGGTTTCTGCAATTTGTGAAACCTTTTGATTCACGGAAGCTTTTGCCTCTTCAACATTAACCAACTAAGTAATGATAGCTGTAAGAATTGTTTTTTCAACTTCAAAGATAATACCTCAATTTCAGCTGCTTTGAACTCGTTCCTGAAATTTTGGAAATGTCCCACGATTATCTCTCCTTCATTGAACGGTAAGTTAATGTCAAGCGCATCCTTGCCTTCAGTCTTTAGTCGATTCTAAAATAGATAAAACAAACTTTGAATGATCGAAGAACTTTATACAATGAAATAGGCACCGAATTGGAGACCCTTAATTCTAAGATGGTCATCTAGGCCTAAGTTTTCAAGTAGCAGTTTCTTCCAATCTTCTATTGTATTATTGCTGGTAATGTTGCAGGTTGACAAGAACTGAATAATTTTTTTCTGCCAACTATCGTATTCGGGAGCAAAGATGATGATGATTTTGCTGATTGAGGAGTTCTTCTCTTTTCTTCTCGAATTAAACTTTTCAAAGTCTGCCCTTAAAGTCCTATAGAGCTCTTTTATGTAGTTATCCGTTCTAATAGCCCTAAACTCTATTTTTTGAACGTCAGCTTGTCAATGAATAAAACTCAAGTTAATCAAGCTGAAATTGAATTGCAATTACGGAAGGCCAACGATGATGAGATATGAACTCAGGTTTGTCATGGCCTATTGGAAGGCAGGGGAGGTAGTATTTTCTCCACATAATCTCGCTAAAATGAGGGATAATTGGATACATTACAAGAAGCTGAGTTTCAAGGTATTTCAAGAAGATGTCTTTTCGCATTTTGTTCTCACCACATTGAATCTTGTAGTCTTCTTTCAGAGAGATTAGCTCAAAGAATCCATGTCTCAAAACTTCTCTAAACTGCATAGTCTCGTACGCTTTATCGACATTTGCAAGTGTAAGCTCAAGCTGACTCAGGAAGACAGTGTCGACGAATTTGGTATTTGCCTGGACGTCATCGTTGGTATCTCTAAGTTTACTGAAATTAGTCGCAGCTTCTCGAATCCAAAGCTCTAGCTGCCATAGCTTAAGCACCGCATTATCTGCAGCGGAGGACGAAAAATAAGCATCTTCAAGCGAGTCGCCGGCGTCAGCAAGGATTATTCTTGTGGCATCAGCGCCGTATCGTTCAATAGATTTTTCAATAGATAGCGGGTGGCTGGGATAATGAGACACTTTTTCGGTGGTCTCAAAGAAGCCGTTGCACCAAATTGCTCGAGGCCACACCTTAGGCTCTTTTTCCCAGATCAACTTAAAGGAAACACAATAACTTTAATTAGAGGAGAAAGAAGTTTACCGCATGGTTGTAGAGCGATATCGGAAGATGATGAGAAAGGAAATCTTTTCTCAAGCATGTCAAATTTAGTGGATAGTAATATCTAAATTGTTCTTTAAGAACGTCAAGCTTGTCTCTTGGAACTGGACATTCTTTATAGTCAGTGTTTAGGAGAACATAGTTCCAAGCATCAATGGTCATTTGAGAAGGAGTGATATTCATCAAACCTGTTTTTGACCCTTCTACTCCATCTAGATTCATTTTATACTGTTTGAATAAAGAGTTAAAAAATCAAGTAAATGAATACCTTGAAGAAGGTGAGCTACTGTGCAATAAGCAGTAGATATTGTAGAATCAGACAAACTATCAATGAGATACTTTTCATCTCCTGGAATCCTAAAACCAAGGCCAGAATCACGCGAAAGAACCCAGTCCGGGAGCGTATCTATTGCTATTTTTAATTGATTCAGGGCAGTCTCCTGCAAAGCACTCAAATTTGCAGAATTGACATGTTTATTGACTTTCTGCTTCCAGTCCTCATCTTGATAATGAATAGCCCACAACTCCTTTGATTTAACGACGCATACGTCTACAAACATATTACATACGTTTCACAAAATTAACTGCATTTTTACTTCCTGAGCGAGAGACAACCTCTTGTTCTGGTTCATAATAAATGCAAGCTTCGCCACTATTTATCAATTTTGCCTTGATAGTAGCCTTTACCTCTGCTATATTATTTCCTTTAAACTCTCCGATGGCTAATTTGCCCTGAGAATAACTTTTCAAGTAGGCAAATTGTTTTGCGGTTTCAATCTTTGATTTGTCACTCAATCTCTCAACGCCGAATTGCTCACAAGCTTTTATCCCAATAAAAATTCCAACCTCATCAACCTCAATAATTGGCACAGGGTCAAAAGGAAAGACGAACTCATCCTTGATTTTGAATTTTTTCCTGAATTCAGCATTGCTTTTTAGGTCTTTAAATGCAATCCAATCTTCAGGATTTTCACTGGGTACGGATATAGAAATCCCAGTGCACTTCGACATATTTAAGTTCAGCTTTGGAAGCACGTAAATTTTATCATAAAAGCTCAGAGGAGCTTTCAGGGGGAGACCAATAAGATCCTCTCCAGTCACATCAAGAATAGAGTTCCAGCTTTCATCCACTTTTGTAAGCCCTTGATAAGCCATGTTTCTAGCTGCTTGCTCAGAAGTGATCCAGACTTCGTCATTTTTCATTTCGAAACACCCATACTTGCCTGTAGGGAAAACGAAACAGTTCGTTGGGCCATAAATAGTTTCAGGTCTAAGAGTTGCAGCTACAAGAAACACCTTCTTGTCTTTCAAAATGTCAAGTTTCCCCGGCAGCTCGAGACATCCCAATTTAATTAGAGTATACTCCTGAGGGACGACGCCTTCACCTTTGAGTCTGTCATAGTCATTAATTGGCTGTCCATCTATTGGAGACCAAATTGTTTGTTTCTTGACAAAGAGAATCTTTCCTTTTTCCTTGAGATGGTGGAATTGCCATTTAATAAAAGAATCATAATAGGAATTTATATCAGTTGTCAGAAAAGAACGACGCCAATCAACCATTATCCCCAAGCTTTGAAGATCTTTTATCGCGGCTTGTGAGTAATAAGTGAGCCAATGATTAGGGTCTTTAAATAAGTGAATTTGTCTATCAGGAATTCCGATCATTCTCAACTTCGTAACAATTGATAAGTTTAATTCTTTGTGCTTTGGTTTGTTTAGGTGGTCTTGTTGCTTATCTGCCCATTCAAAGATGCCTTCGCCGAACATTTCGAATTCTCTTTTCAGTTTTTCTGCTGCTTTTGTAATACTGAGCCCACTGCCATGAAAGCTAATAGGCCAGAGTGTATTATAACCTTTTAGTCTTTTGTGTCTAATCATAAATTCACATTTGGACAGGGTAAAAGCATCGCCAAGAAGAAGTTTTCTGTTCATCTCAGGGAGAGGGTAGTTCACAAAGAATTTTTTCAGATTTGAATCCGGCTCACTTTCATTAAATTTGTTGGCTACCCAGAGGTCTTGAGCCTCTTTCTCTATTTCTCGAAGCCTATCTCTTTTGAAAGAGGGCGCATTGAGTGGTTCTACCATATTGTCTTAAGTTATGCAGAAATGAATATAAGTTTGTGTAAAAAATTAAAATCTCCAACATCTATTGAATATATTACTCAGAATTTTGATCAGAAATATGATTCGGCGAATCATATAATCTGAACTTCTTACTACACTCAAAGATTCTGGTCTCTATCTATAGAGATAGCACCGTATTTTCTGATCATTCCGGGATTTTTGCCATCCTCTCTCACTGCAAAAAGACCCTTACGTTACGCCAAAGCTTAATTTGTTCCCACCCAATCATGTTCTCGTTTTTATTGTCACATAGCGGCAGCGGGCAGACCACTTCCTCATGCAATGTCAACAGCAATTGAAAAGATCTTTCTCTTCTAATTTGTTCTGATGAATGAAGAGCTGTCTCTTTGTTTGTTTTTTTTTTACTTCTTTTTCAGACTGAAATAGCATCAATTCTGTTTTTCATTTTCATTTTTTCAACAATGGCATCCACCGGCAATCGGACAGTTCTGTGAGCAATTATCGCTTTTTGAAAAATCTCAACTCTTAGAAAATTTATCACATAGAAACAGATTTTAAGTTAACTTTGAATCCAGCCTACAGCAAGGTTAATTTTCCAATTACAATACATTTTGGAGTTTCTATGATCAATATCAGCCTTGAGGTTGCCTGCCACAATTGCTATTGTAATGATTAAATTGAAGCGATACAACTCACACTGAAATTTGAGTTCAATTATAGGCGCTTTGCGTAAAGCAATATTTCGCAAAAGGATCTTTTAATTCGTTTTTATTTTGAGCATGGCATCCTCAATATTACCCCTAGGTACAAATCCATGCTTTTTGACTCTAATTTAACTGTCTAATACTCTAGAGCTCATTGATAAATGCGTTGGAAGTCGTGTCTGGATTATGATGAAAAGCGATAAGGAGCTGATTGGAACTCTGAGAGGTTTCGATGACTATTTGAGTACCATTCTTCTTTCTCTTCTATAGATAGTTTGCTCATCATTTGCGTTATGTAGACATGGTGCTTGATGACGTTGTCGACATGTAACCCTTCTTTGAAAATAGTTGCTTAATCAATTATATGATTCCGAAGTTCATACGAGAAAGGTGAGAAGAAGGAAGTGAAGGTAGAGTCAATCCTTCTGAATGGATCAAATATTTGCATGGTAAGAGTTTTCATAGTGGTTATGATTTAAACTTCTAACTAGCTCGTACCTGGCGGAGGACCCGACGAATAGTCAGCGTGGAGAAAATTTCAGCTCTTTTTTTGAGAAATTTCATTTTTCTACAAGGATTTTCATTCATGGTATTGAACGTTGTATCCTAATTGCATTCTGGACGCAGATCTCAGTCAAATCTCGACTTTAATAAAACGTGATGTTTCAAAACATTATGAGCAAAATTAATTAGGTTGGAAAATTCTCAATTTTTCAGTCCTTGTTCATTGTAGAATCTCAGCAGCAATGAAAAGCGAATAAAACAAGACTCTTTCTACCGAGAATTCCAATTCAAGCAGGATAGAGAGAAGGGAAAAAACAAATGGCGTCACCTATTCACATCCTGAGAATTGCAAAATATCATCATAAAAGGAAATTTTCTCTGCTTTAGTGCTAAAGTTTATAATCTTTTACTCTTCATGATGAGTTTAGAAACTCACAATCCGGTAGTGTATTAATAATTGTTTATGGTGAGCGCAATTAATTGCAGTGAGACTTAAATTCTTTTGAAATCTAACGAAATTATTCAGGGATTCGCTCGAACTGTTTTTACCTGTCGTCAAGTAGAATAATAGCAACAGTTGAAATAAGAATATCTACAACTATCCGGAAATTTGCTAGAGAAATTATTAGTTAATTTTATTTCGAAAAAAATTCCGCAAAATCTGATGAACACTGCATCGAAGAAAAAACTTCTTCGCAACTTTACAAAGCCCACCCAAATCAGTAGACATCTCTATTGCCCAGTATGCTCGGACGTTTTTCGTGACCCAGTGCGTCTATTTTGCACGTAATAATTCAGATCACACGCCTCTTTATATTCTTTTTGTAGCCACACATTCTGTAGAGAATGCATTGATACATGGAAACAGACAAAAGCAACTTGTCCTGTATGTGTCCAAAGCATTGCGTCAGAGCTAATTACCGAAGACCGTTTAGCGGCGAAAATCATTGATGATTTGGAAGTCTCATGTATAAATAAGCTCTGTGACTGGAGAGATCGACTAGAACTGTTGGAAAAGCATGCTAATTCTTGTGTATTCGAAAAAAATGTGCCTAAGTGGATTGAAGAACTCCGCTCAGATGCTCATGTCAAGCGTGATCAAAGCCATGAAGATATTATATTTGGCACATCTGTAATGTTATCGAAAGGCTATTTCATCACATTTCTATCGCATAGAATGATGCGTTATATGAGAAATTAAACGAAGAAATGCCGAGAGGAAGTCTAACTGAGAGACTATTAAAAAAAGACACAAAAAATCTCAAAATAATAAAGAGTGTGTGCGTTTCATTAACTCGCCATCAAAATAAACACTTTTTTTGGATTAGGTATAGTCGCAAGTAAAGATGAAGAACAACCGAAAAGCAGCAAGAAGACAACCAAAAAAACCAAGTCTCTTCTCGAAATTGAATCCATTTTTGCGATCGGGACGAGCGATGAAGAGATGGCTAACGTCAAAGAGGGTGGAACTGAGAATAATTTGGAAAGACAAAAAATAGAGGAAGAAATAAAAAGTGTCGATAAAACAACGGCATCCATAGCTCAAGAAGGTTCTAATTAGTTCTCAAATTGGGTCTTGATAACCATCGATTAGAATATTCTAACAGAGGATTTAGTATAGAATCTACCAAGTATGAGGATTCAAGACTTGGTTCTGATTCAAAAGGAATAAATCTTACAGCAATAATGGAAGAAGATTATGATATTAGTGTAGATCATGATATTACTGAAGACGCTGATGATTCAAAGACCACGGCTAACACAAGAAGTGAAAGCAAGCAGAAAAGTACACGGAGTAGGGCATCAGCGAATTCTACTGGAGACACACAAGAGAGTATCTCAAATCAGCTGAAACAGGAAAGCAGGACGCGGAGAGGAAAACTTGAGAGAGGTTCTGTTAAGAAATCAAAGACAGTAAGCTATTAAACCTCGTACCGTTATGACTTGTATTGTTAGATGGCCACATGCTAATTGAGATGTAACTTTATTCATTAGGATCAGTAGAGATTCCTCTCCGTAGCGGCTGAATTCCAGCGTCCATAATTCTTGCTGATCACTTCGTCTTATGATGGAAATTTATCTGTACTTAGAATCAAGCATTGGAATGGATATAGCAGCAAGACTTTTAATTTGTTTTCATGTCATACGTTGAAAAATCATTTTTCGAAATTAGGTTAGGAACGAAAATAATTGTAGATGTTATTTCTCGTCTATAATTGCTTAAGCATCTCCTGCTGAAAAGTATTGGGTAAAAACGCCAAAAAGCAATCATCAACCGCATTTCGGTTATAAATTGCTCTAACATTCTAGCAAGACCCTGCTTGTCTTCAAACATTGCTGATCAAAGTTGACATGCTTTGATATTTGAGCAAGTCATTAGGGATGTGACTAAGATCATGATTTTAGAGAGCACGATTACTGACATTTCATAGCAAATACCAAAGATGAAATACCAGACTAAAATTCTGATAGACAAGACTATTTACAAATCATCCTTTAAATTGGGTTCATTCTATTCTACTTAGAAAAAAAAATTGCAGGGGTATTCAGTTCCGAGAATCATCTAAGCCTGAAATAAAGAAATACTTTTCTCATAGAAGCTTTCTATTTCATTCGCTCATCCCTATTTTAAGAAATGCAATAATTTCTCAAACATTTGCTTTTGTGCTCAGCTGATCATTGATATATTACTGAAACTTTGAGAGATGCTTTTAAGTCTGAAGGCACGACTTGGTGCTTTTATTTACTTTTCTTAAAAATATTCTAGCATTAGCTGGAGAGATAACCTTCGAGTAAATTAAGAGATTTACCGGTGTTAAAAAGCTCAAGCTATTACGCGCTGTTTTAAGCAGGATTTATTTTAATAAAATTTTGTAAGACTAAAGATTCCTACACATGGCATCGCTATCACTATCACCAGAACAGCAAAAGCTTTTCCGCGAATTTGAAGAGATGGGTTTTAAATTCCCCCAAATACTTCAGGCCTACCAACAGTGTCGAGGAAACCAAACGGCAATGACCGATTACCTGATCAAACTTAAGTAAGAAATGTTTAAGATGAGAAATTAATGTTTTTACGTGTCTAGCTCAACCCAGTCCATTATGAAGCCAAACCAACAGGTCAGACTAATTGAGTATTCATATTCTAATATATCATAGAAACAGGGAATGTCCTCTCAGAATTCTTATGACGTCGACATTAATAAAGCAATAGAACTGTCATTAACAGACACTAATATACCAGCCGATATTGCAGGCTTCGAACCTCTAAACCCTGAGCAAAGGTTGAGAAAGAAAGGGATGCCTGTTGGCCTGAAAAATGTTGGAAATAGTAAAAATGCTAGAAATTATTTTTCTAAGCTCATTGCAAAGCTTGTTACGTGAACTCTCTACTTCAGAATCACTTTCAGAACTATAAGTTTGTCAAAGCTGTTATGGAATTCAAGAGTGACCTCAAATTCACCGAAGAAGAGCTGAAAGCTGCCAAGAGGTATATTTTTGAAGTAATTAAAAAGAATAACACACACACTTGTAGAGGTCAAAGTCTTGATAAGAAGAAAGCAAGGCTCATTGTAACCTTCCTCATCTCAAAGATCATGCTTACGCGGCTGCTCTTTCTTATAGGCCTCGATTAACCTTGTCCAGAATCTGAAGTACCTTTTTGCTCAAATGACTAGAAGCCATAAAAAATATGTTGACCCATTGCCCGTGTTGAACCATCTCGTTGATGACTATGGTACTTTTCGAAAATTGATTTCTCATGTGATCAATATTTTGTAGCTAATCCCATACTAATTGGTGATCAAAAAGACGTGACAGAGTTCAATCTCACATTTCTGACTCGAGTCGAGGAAGCTTTGCAGCAGCAAGATAGTTTTTTGAAAAGAGTATAGATAACTTACGAAACCACTGGTTCCATTCTCCTCCTAGGAATCTCCCAAGAAAATCTCAGATCTGTCAGATGATACGACGACATTTAAGAGTGCGTTGGTTAAAAAGCTCTCTTCCGTCGGAACTGCTGAAGAAACTTTTATGAGTGATTTGTTTTTCGGTCAAACTAAGAATTTCCGAAGTTATCACCGTGACGGTGAGAAAGTAAATTTAATTTTGATCTTTCATTGCCTAAGCTTTAATAATCAATACAAGATTGTGGACGTTGAAGATTCGTTGTTTGGTGCGATAATTCTTGATATATCCAAAAAGGATCTTTATTCAAGTGTTGATGCGTGGCTAAATTTTGACATCGAAGATTTCAGAGCTCCTAATGTATTAATGAGGCGCAAGAGCCAGTCTTACAATTAATCATTCACGTATTAGGGAGAACTTAGCAAAGCTCAGAACAACAGTTGGATCGTAAAGGCTCCTGATAACCTATTTTTTCAGCTCCAGCGAGTTGTTTTCAATAAGAATATTGGTAATAACGAAACACTTTTATTTCAAAAAAAGACTGATTAACCTTTATTTGAAGGTGGCATCGAGAAACTTGACGATCCTTTCCATTTCGAGAAGGAAATTTATCTTGACAGATTCCTTTTAGAGAACAAAGATATCTCAGAGGAGATAAAGGCAAAAGTTTCAGATCTTAAAAAGAAGGTTTCAAATAATCGCAGTTGAAGGATATCTCACTGACCTATTCTTATTAGCTTGAAGGCCTTGAGCTTGCATTAAACAGAATTCAAAATTATAATGAAAGTGGATTGGGTATCATCAACGTCCTCGAGATTGCATCAGATTTTCTCAAGACTCAATTGGGTGAGAAATCGATGCTGAAGTCACATGTAATTATTCTCATATGATGCATAATCGCGAATCACCGTTTGCTAACAGCTAGCAGATCCAACTTATGTGGGTTTAATGGAAGATAAGAGCCAAGTGCTGGCTAGTTTGGCCACCATTGGTCAATATCAGCAGTACCTCGCCCAAAAAAAGAAAGACCTTGAAGATGAAATCAAGAGAGTCAAGGTACTTTATGCCTTTTTCGTGTTAGTAAGTCGACTCGGCGAATAATTAGGACGACATTGAAGCCTTGTACTCAAAGTTAAAGAAGCATAAATACGTGCTTCGATCAATACTCATCCACGATGGTGTTGCTGACAGTGGTCATTACTACTCCTACATCTGTGATCATGATGGCACTTGGCAAAAATATAACGACATCCAAGTCTCCGAGGAAAAAGAAGAGCACGTGTTCAAGGAAGCAATTGGTGGCTTAAATCACATAAGCGCTTACTGCCTCGTCTATGTTAGCCAGAAATCAATAGATGAAGAAACTGGGCATATCAATAAGTACTTGCAGAACAACATGAATCTCGCCAGAGAATTAGAAGTGCCAAAGCAGCATTACACTATCTTCCTCAGCGAAGAGATCAAGAATGAGGTTGACCAAGAGAACAGAAGATTTTATGAGGAGGTGCAAGAGTATCGATTCCAGACCTTGATAAAAAACATCGCCGAGAATTATCAAACCAGGCTCGATATCCTCACCTCAGTCTTTAACAGTCTTGGCAGCAGTCAGGCATTCCCATTTTATATTAACTCGTTTGGCTTGTTCTTGAAGCACGAACTAAAGTCTGAAGAGCTGCTTAAGTGGTATGTGCTCGACACCTCCTTGCAAGACACCAATCCAAACGCGAAATTTAAGCTAAGAGATGTAAAGAGCCAGCCTCGCCTGTTAAGGATTCTGCAAAATTGCCTCGCATCAATCGGAAGGCAATATTGGATCAATAGTTTAGTCCTACCAAAAGAAGACGAGCATAAGCTAGATGCAAAACTTGCAGAGTACATGGATCAAATTCCAGGAGCAATAATTTCGCTGTTCATCCTCGAAAAGAGTCTGCAAGAGCAGTGGCTTGATGTGCTCTACGGAGTCAAAACCTTGGTTTATCGAGTAAAAACAACATCTTTTGGCTTTCTCATTGAAACTTTCTTAATAGAATTATCCATCGACATCATTCTTCAGCAAAATACTAAAGAACATTTCGTTTGTGCTCTCTCTCTATTTAGCCTCGAAAGTTGAGTATTATGTCGCGTATCAAAAATACGACGCAGTAATTTGAGAAACTCTGAGATTTTTCTAACATGTCATGACTTATAGGCGGAGTTCACCACTAGAGCGCTCTTTGGGTTGGTAAAAGGTGTTTTGAAGCAGGAAGATGCTCATTCAAATCAAGCGAAAGCCATTATGAATGACATCCTTGCACAATACCAGAATAAATTTACTCCAGAACAGCTGATCTCGTTCAAAGAATTTGCCTACAGAATGGCGACTACAATGCATTCGCCAGAAGAACTGGATAAGGTTGTTGGAAATTATAAATCCGAAGAACTGGATAAAAGATTATCGATACTCTCAGACGCGGACTTTGAGCCTTATAAGTGGCAAGAAATCACAGAAAGCTCTTATTCAAATCTGATAAAGAAGCAGTTTGATAAATTCCATGCTGTCTTTAAGGTAATTAATATTTCAATTGAGCCGCAGGCTGGAAAAATCAAACATTTCTATTAGGTGTGGGTGAATTTCCATAATGCAATCTACAGTCAGAAGACTCCATTCCGACAGGAAGAAAGATGGAAAAATAATTTTTCTGTCACAAATGACAGCATTCAGCAGGCTTCAAGCGTGTTCTTACAGCAACAAAATGGACAGCAGCAGCAACAATTTGTCAATCAACCCGGTGCTTTTAATCAGAGACCAGTATCAGGTCAAATTAAAAAATGAGAGAGCTAGCTAGATCTGTATTAACTATCAACAACTACGGAGAGAATTAAATTCCGTGCTTATTCTTGAGAATTATAAATAATGCTTTACATGTGGAACAGATGAACATACAACATTTTTAGTAAACTTGCAGTATGATCTTGGCCAATATCAAATTGATCCCTGAATATGAAATCATTGATTAGTTGAGCTGTCGTTCTAAAACATTACAGAAGCTAGGTCAACATCTCGTAACTCATTCAACTACTTATATGTGTCCACTAAATCTTCAAGAAAGATATGAAATTATAGATTATTTAGAGGAAGAGGAAGAGGAAAAAAGAGAGAAGATATAAATCCATGATTAGTTCGGATTCAAGCTTAAAATGGAAGCTAATGCTTGTTATTTGCAGAGAAAATCTGTCTAAAAGAGCAATTTTCTGAATTTGTTATATGAATGTATAATAATGGAAATATATCCTTTTTGTCTGTTTCTTTTTGCATATAAACCTTGCACAGCATCTTCCCCGCTTTGCAACTAATTACCTCTTTCATTTAGAAAGGCTTTTTTATATTCAAAATTATGTCAATTTGATCTCGAAAATCTTCAAACCTCACTGAATTCCTCCAGATAATAATTCCGAAGCAAAACTAGTCAAATAAATGATGATCCCACAAGAATAGCAAGAGGAGCATACCTTCACTGGTAAAAGAAGAAGTCCGACCCAGAGCAAATAATTTTTCAATTCACAGTCGGGCATGTCCGTTGGATAGATTGCACACCAGTTCTAAATAGGCAAATGGCGATTTTTCTCGAAGTTTTTATTGAAGGTACCTTCCAGAATTCATTGAGCCAGAGACAGTCCAGGAGAAAGCTCCCTCCCACTAGGACATAGCAGACTCTCAGTTCTCCAGCAGAAAGCTCATACGTGATGATTCTTCCGAACATATAAGCCATAATCGCATACTTTCACGAGAATTTAGAATATTCTCAAAGCTAAAATACATTTACATCGAGGAAAGCTGTCTTTTGGAAGCACATTATCGTATTCATAACAGCTGTTATTATCGCAAAAATTATGAGTGCTTTCGCCCAATTCTTCACTAGAAAATGAATGAAAACTAAAATCTAACACGATTAAAATACTGTATTTCCCAGTGAATATGTTTAGTCTTTCAATTAATTCTGCTTCTCCTTTACCTACGCGGTATTCTGGCCCGAAACTAGAGTTTCGCCCTTGAATAGGTGTTGCATGCTGTTGAAAAAGATTGAGAGATTTGAATGGTCGATTGAGTTCGTCTAAAATTTGTTGAGAATCATTTATTCGCCGCCTTGCCTCTGAGATTTTGTTCTCGTTAGCGGTTATGTCTTGTTGAATTTTTTCTATCTAATTCTCAGTCAGGTTTGTCTACTAGATCGTACCTTAGCGTCCAAAAGAATTGCTGATAGATTCACTCTCACGAGTCCAGTCATTCCGCCAATGTTTTGAAGATTCAACCAAGATTTCTTCTTCCGTGAATCTTGAAACGACGAGATATCAAAATAATGATAACCGTACTCCTTATTATCTGTATCAAGAATCCTCACTTTAACTCTCTTGAGGTCAGGGTTGTCTATTTTGCTATTCCAGAATAGTGAATGAAATTTTTTCTATTCTCGGCGCTATCAATCATTACATTTTAAAATTCTCATTCCAAGAAGGCGTCCGAATATTATCGCTGACTTCTGTTTGATAAATCTTATCTCCGGCTTCAAGTACAATGTAGACCGGGTTTTCAAACTGAGATTTTAAGCCTCCGCGGTAAATTTCGGCTTCAAAAATATTCACCCAAAAGAAACTTTCGCGACTTCCCGAGATAGATCTTTTATTCGCATAAGCAAGCTCTTCTTCCAACAACTTTTGCAGTTTATGCTCAATCTCGAGATGTTGGTTCAGTTTGATGGTGTCAGTGGTGATTTTTGAATTCAAAATCTCTTCCGCCTCCAAGAAAACGTTAACCCAGTCCCTAAGATGAAAATCGTTTCTCTCTGATTTTTTAACTCTCTGAAAGAGTTGTAAAAAGACATCTCTGTCAACTTGACCTCGAGCCTGCCAGGAAGCATGATGAGGGGAGAAAAGTTATGGCTGATTAATTACTTTGGCGTCTAAAATCTGGATCAATTGGTCTGGAGTAAATATTTCTTGTTTATTGTCTCTGTGCTCTTTGATAAAATTCTCGATGGCCTCGACTTTCTGCCGGTACTCTTGGTTGATGTTCTCGGCTGCCCTGTGGGATCTGCGAGTCTCTTCGAGTGGTTGTGGTCTGTTAGGAGTAAGCATCTGTGTTTTTAAATCGAAATCTCGTCACGTGATTGCCAAAGATAGATTGAAAAACTGTTAATTTTGAGAAAATCTAAGATATAGTAAACAGATCTTTCAAAAATTAATTCATAACGCCATTTGGTGAGAAATAGTGGGTTTAACGCAAGTGGTCAGAGGAAGTCACGCTTAGTAAAGTACTTGAGTCGTGAAGAAGCAATATACTCTCGAAAAAATGAGGATGCGCTGTGACAAGGAAGACTTATGATAAGCAATTATGTTCGAACTTACAAATGAAATATTTCTTTAAATAATTTTTTTCTCGTGTCAAATGGTATTCCTTTCCAATGCATAGCAAAATAATGATAATAGATGTTGATCACTCTAATCAATTTACCCTCTAGGAATTAGACAACGTATTTCCTTGATATATATAAACATTGGAAAGTGGCTTTTAAATGGGGCTACAAGAAACTTGTTCTTCAGTAATTGATAGCTTGATTATCCGCGTGGTCAGTCTTTTTATGAGTTTTAAGAAAGCTGGCATAAACCATCAGAATAACTATTACCTCAATTCATTCTGGATGCTTGCGATTAAAAAAAACTTAATAATCTCTCTACTAGCCATTCTAATAAGTATTTCTCCTAATACAATCTGTTCATGTTTATCTTCTCTCTTGATCTCAAAAATTTTAATTGTAGTTTCTGAGAGAGACACTGCAAATTAGTTTCTCCATTCAGTATTTTCTTCATTATAAATTAGTCATAATCATCATTTTACGATCTATTATGACTGCCGAGTTCACATTTTGGTCCCTGGTCAATCAACTATAATGTTGTATTAGACTCAGAAATGAGCTTCCAAATAAATTTGATGGTGTCGACTTATCCTGTAGTTTCCAACTTGGCTTCTGATGGTACAGAAGCGAGGGGTCGCAGTGAGACACACGATTATTAGAGTTTTCTAAAACTTCTTAAACCTGAGTTTAATTTCCTAAGTTTGGTGAACTTAGAATTATCTCAATTGTTTAGTATTTCACTCATCAAACTCCTTGATTGAATTTATTGTTTAACAACTTTATTGCAATATGATATCACCTGAGAGACATCCTGAGCAAGAAGGACAAACTGAGCAAACTATTGAAAATACTCCAGAAAAATTCAGCTTAGACGCAAGCCCTGGAGGAACAAATTCTGCTTCCAAATCAACCGAAAGTATCGAGAGCACTACTGTAGTCGCAGAATCGAACGCTCCAAACCAACAAGTTACGGGCTTTGAAATAAAAAAGCAGCATACAGAGCAACTTCGACCTCAAGACCTCACATTTCAGAAATTCTATCACACCGATTCCTCTCAACTTTTCATCGGCGTGATTGGTTTTGAGCCTAAGCTGCTTTCAGGGGTGATTATATTCTTACCAGTAAATGTATTTACTTTTCCATTAGAGCTACAAAATCCAATGTATCGTTGGGAACTATCCTCCTTTCTTCATACACAAGAGATTCAGTGAGTTTAAAGCGCTGCATAAAGCGGTAAATGATTAAATCCTCTTATTTTCGCCTAACAGCCATTAATGTCCCTGCTGATACAGATGAAAGTTCGCTTTGGAAATATTGATTGGCCTGAGATGCCTTCAACGTTCCAGATAATCAAGAAAGTCGAAAAAAGAACCCAAGCTTTTGACAAGATTTTAAAAAAAGCTGTTGAAATCATACGTACAAATGCCACTGCGAAAAAACCTCTGTCTGGATTAGTATATGCGTTCTTATTTAACGAAGGTAGCAATAACATCCACTCTTTTTTTTGTGGTAACGACAAAACTCATTAGAAACTAAGAAGAAACCGGGTCCAAAAGACGCGAAAAAACCGTCTGACTCTGGAAAACAAAACCAACAAAAAGATGATGAAGACAGTGACAATGAAGAACTTGAAAAGCGTCTTCTAAATATTGATGCCGAGCTAGACTCAGTCAAGCTCATGGAGAATGGCAACGAACCGAAAACTGAAACTGCCACCTCAATAAAATCGGTTTCTACATTGCCAGATTTGGAAGCGAGGTCGAAAAGTGAAGGTAGAATTTATTAGAATGTCTCTTGCCAAAACTCATTTCTTGAAATTGACATTCCTGTAGTGAAAAGTGGCTCGAACGGTGAAATGGATGACATATTAAACCAAACTGAGAGTAAGGATGCAGCAAAGCTAGCTGAGAGTAAGGATGCAGCAAAGCAAGGCGACAGTAAAGAGGCAGCAAAGAAGGGGACTATTAAACAAAAGTTTGGTTCTTTTCTTCAAAAAACAAATAAAAGTGGAGGACCAAGTCTCAACTCATCTCCTGAAACGAACACAATGAACACAACAAACACACCTGTGATCACAGCGCCTGTTATAAAAGAAGTTGCAAGTAATTGAATCCAATGAGATATGAGTTGGACATAATAATAACTTTGTCAAAAAAAAAAAGAGTTTGTCATGGAAGAGGGAGTTGATAATCATATTTTGTCACATGAAATCAAGAAAACCATTGAAAAAATGAATTTTGATGAAGAGGTCAAAGTGCAAGGGGAGCACATCATCCCAGTTGCGAAACCCGAAAATGAGAAAGGAAAGAAAGTTGTGAAGGAAATCAAAAAAATGGACAAGAGAGAAATCCCCAATTTTGCAGGAGACATGTAATTTACTTTTATTACACTGTACAAGATATATTCTTTTCTTATAATACAGCTGGATAAAATACAAAAGCGAGAGCGAATGGCGGAAGTTCTATGGGAAAATAAGCGATTGCTATTTGAATTTACATACATCGATGGTGGTAAAATAAATCAAAACGTCTTTGATACTAAGCTAAACTCAACAATACAGGATAACACCGTTGCTGTCATGATACCCTGCTATATGATCCATGTTATATACACCGCAGGCACACCTGATCGAGTGGTAATAAAGTTTCATATTGATGTTGTTCACTTAAGTGAATTTGAAATTCGCTGCTTAGACCCTTAAGCATAACTACGATAGTGACCCACTAGAATTGAGCATTGAGCCCGAAAACACGAAGGAAGAAAAGAAAGCGGAGTATAATAAATACCTCAGAGTGTGGTATTACCAAATCAGAATTGCGGCTGAAAAAGTATTTACATTGCAGTGTCCATCTTTTAATATAAATATTATTAGAATAATGGTCTCGTTTTCGAAAGCATCAAATATAACCCAGTGGGAAAACTGCAAATACAACGTAATTTTCATTCTGAGCTGTATTCTTTATTAATTGAAACAACCAGTTTGCGAGACCGGAAATATAAAAGGACTGGCTGTGAACTCGATTCTTTATGTGAAGATCAGACATACACCATTCAGATTGACAAGCAAGAAATGCTTATTCAGCAATGTGATTGCCTGGGATCAAAGATTCCATCTGTAAATACCTCTTTTTCTAAGCCTTTTCTGATTGTGCTGCTCTTTAAAAAAACAGGCCGATCTGCAGTCCCTATTTTAACATATACTTTGAGATCTTTTCTCTCACAAATGACGGTTGGGTCCGAGAACACCAGAAAGAAGAACTTGTGTGCAGTGGCTCTGTGCTTGTTGAGGATTTGTTGACAGCTCATGATCGTTCGACTCTCAAGATCAGGCTCCCTTTAGAGTATAGCGAGGCCAAAAGGAAAAATATAGAAAAACTGCTCTCAATGAATAAGGCACCGGGAGAACAAATTCAGATTCCGGAGCCTTATATCAAGGTGAAGATTAAGAATCTCTCAAGTTCGAAAACGTATTTCAGTCCTTCTCCGGAGAATTACATTGAAGGAGTAAAGCACGAGAAGGAAGTCTATATCAAATATCATCTCAAAGTCTCCATGCACAGACTCAGGACTATCATGGCAAAGGTTAGTTTGGGAATGGAAAACATCAATGCAGTCGTCAATTTTAAATACCCTTTATTCTCATTGTTCGTGTTGCTGGTAAGCAAATATTCAGTTAATCACACTCCCTCTAATACCATCTTCAGCTTTTAGTTTGGTGGATCATCATTGCAGACGTTAATTCAATTGTGAATGATTTGTTGATCTTCCTGGCGTTAATAACGTTGTATGAATATCCACCCATCCGTGAGAGAGTTTCCAAGTTGATGAAAGACAAAGTGTTCACTCTAGAGCACCGAAATCCGGATTTCCGTGAGCCTCTGGTAAAAACGGTGGCTCAAGTGCAGCGTGACAAAATGGCAGACATGAATCGATTCAAACAACGAATTAAAGATGGATTAACTGTGATGCAAACTCTTAAAAAGATTAAGATTTGGCTTGCTCAACTCACGATCCGTTTGATGGATGCTGCGAATTTCTTTGAGAAATCAAAGAACCTCGTATGCTGGGCTGACGAACGACGAACTTTCTACTTCTTCCTTTCGATTATTTTCACGTTTTGCGCTCTGAACGCCTTCACTCTGCGATTTTTAATCCTCCTTGGAAGTACCAGTTTTGTAGATACTGCCTAATTGACTTTTTGCTTTAAATAGCAATAAACGCTTTCGTGAAGGGTCTCTCTCACTATAAAAGAGTCTACTCGAAGAATCTCAGTCTTGCAAAGGTGACAATGGAATTCATATGGAAGCAATCTTTCTCAGGTAAAGTGAGACCATCTTTTCATTCTCTCATTTTCTTGCGATTGCTAAAGACCATCTCCAGTATCTCAATGAGCCAACGAATCCTTGGCCTCCGACGATAAATTTTGTGATATTAACTAAAAAGGTAACTATCTACAGATTTAGCTTTTTGATTCTTAATGATGATTTGCGCACTTGATGTCTAGATAATTGAGCAAATAAAGTACAGATTGAAAGTGGAACTTCCTGAAAATGCACTGACTCTCTATCCAAACATGGATTCACTAATAAAAGCTATCGCCACGTGCTCTGTAATTCTCAAGTTTGAAATTGAACCAGGCGAAGAAATGGGGCTTGACATTGAGTATCGAATGCAGCCTCTCAAATTTACCCCCAAAGTTGTCTTGAATTACATTTGGAACATCCCTAGTGATTACTTCCGAATTCTGAACCCCAAAAAAATATATACTTCAGATGACTCCACTACAGCACCTAATACCACATCTACATCTATCTCTACCCCTGTCTCTACTTCAACCACCATCACTACCACTGCAATGACTGCAAGCACCATAAGCACCACAAGCACCACAAGTACTCAAGCTAAGTGAAAAACGTTTGACGATTTATAGTAGAATCGTATTGAGTCAATGATAGAGATGTTTATCTGTTGCATTTATTTAGTGACGATGCATTTATGAACAAAATTTTCGATTCATGGCTTCAGAGCATTTGCTAAGTTATTCATAGAGAAAATGGAAAGATATATTAGTCAATAGTTTCGATTTCTTCTCTGATGTTTTTGGCTCAAAGTTATTCTCATTTCCATCCGAGTTCAAGTTAATAGTCTCTTCATCTCTTCCAGCAAGAATCAATTTTTTCTTCAAAAGAGTGTTGATACGCTGCTATAATTTGACATACAAATAAATTTGTTGGATAAGTTGGTTCACAAACCTCTATATAGAAACTTTCATGGAATTGATGACGATATCATCTGCAGACTCATACTTTCGGACAGGCAGGACAGTCTGATTATCTCATTGATAATTCTCTCTCCGTCCAAAAAAAATTAGGATTCGACGTTAAAGTATATCAGACTTCTCCTCTAATACAAACATTTCATCCCAATTCTCTATCATAATCCAGACCCAAATCCCAGCATATTCATCACTGTTCGTTTCAGCTCTTATGTGATAGAGTTTAATTTTTCGTTACACTAGCTCAACCTGTAACAGAAGGCTAATGAATAATATGCAAATATACAAGTCATTAGTGTTTTAAACTTAAGATAACTAGCTCAATAGTATTGTAATTATTGAAAGAGCTACCATTTAACTCTTTTCATACTAATGCAATTTAAAGGAAAGTGCAAGTACAATCTTCCTGAAGATACTTAGAATGATAGTAGTTTAGAGTAAAATGAGTGATAAAAACTATATTCTTCAAATTTGGTTATCTAGGCGTGGAACCTTGCTTTTTACTGTTAAAGAACTCTGTGACAAGATCGATTTTACTCTCAGTTTGTGTCGATCTGATCTAACCCGCAGATGTACATAAAGTAATTTACTTGTTTCCGTAAAAGAGAATTCAAAAGCACAGTTTTTACTAGTGTTGTAAACTGTATTGAACCAAAAATTTAGTAAATTGTCGAAAGTATTTGTTAAATTAATGTGAGCATTAAGCAAATTGCCACACAGTTATTTCTGGAGAAAAGCGGTGATATATCTCTTGCAGATTTTCCATCTCATCCATTTTTTGTTTATCATGATAATTTTTTTGTCTAACTACCGATCTCGAAATTTTTAATCTTTGTAATTTAAGGAGTTATTACAAGTAATCCCTAGTTGCACCTACCATTACTTCGCTGACGTTAAGAAACTATTCTATTACTTCTTAGATTTGTTTCTTAACTTGCAGAACTGACATAATTACCGGATATTACTCAAAATATTCAAAGCTAAAATATCAGATTCATTTATTGTATTGAAAATTCTCAGTTAGGACAAATTTCATTTTCGCGGAAGGACTCAAAAAACAAACGAGGCGTCAAACATCAAACTTATTACATACACACCCATTTTACTTCCTTTTTTTTGCAGACTCGCAAAGTAGAAGATGTTTGCACTCAAAAAGTTGTTACTAAAAACATGTTCAAGCAAACTGAGAATCTATCCATCTCTTTGTTTGATGGTGCAATTATAAGAAAAAATAATAAATTGTACCAGAGTCATCCCACTATTTCAAATTGCTTCAAAAGCGTTATCACTTCTGAATTCAGTTTGAAAATATCAGAATTGTCGGAATTTGATTTATTTAAATAAAATTCGTTTATAAATTCATCGAAAAATCAAGCTAAATTACATTTTAGGAAAAATTTCTCTGAATCGATCACACTCAGGAAGGCCCTCATTATATTCCAACACGTCATACTTATTAAATTCGCAAAGGCAGGTTTAGCATCTCGAGTTTAGAGTAATGCTCAAGATATATACATATATATTGAATTTGATAAGCTTGGGGCAATTTCTTTCTTCGTTACAAGAAGAAGGAAAACAGGTTCATATATCAAAATTCGAATATCAATTGCTTCTGAGCTATTTTTTGTTTTTTCCTTTTTGAAATTAAATTAACTATTGATAATTCCTCTGTTTGTTGAAAAATTCATTTCTTCTGAGCTTTTGAGAATTCTAAAGATGCAATTGATCCTTATGAAATGATAAAACACGAAACAAATTAGGAATTCTCATAATTGCAAAGCTATTAAAGTTGAAGAACTTTGGTTCTTAACTTCAAGTTCTCAAGTCCGCCAGCTAGGATACTATTTCTTGTTTTGAATTCTTCAACACCTTCATATCTTTTCAATAACTGCTCAATTACTTCAACCTGAGCCGAGCAATTTTGGAGGTTTTCACCAATGAACTTGACATAAAAACTGAGGTTTTCAACAGATGCTTTCGTGAAAACCCTTCTGAGACCTTCGGTTAAATACTTTGCCACCTTTTGGTTTTTCTCAGGATTATCAAGTCCTCCATCGTAAAGGAGCGTCAAGCGGATTCCCTCAAAGACAGCTCTTACCTTCCAGTTCTTCTCTCGCATCACGAACTCACTGATATTTTCGTACAATTCGTTTTTAAGCTGTGAGCTCAATTTCAAGAAATCTGATACTGCTGTGTAGTATTCACTCATTTCTGCAGGTGTTTCTCCCAAAATAGCTGACACTGCCGCTCTCTCATTTTCCAAAAAGCCGAATACTTGCATTAATAGTACAATTCTCGAGAGGAACTCCTTTTCTTTTTTAATCTCTATGATTGGGGGTTTATGAAGTCCTTCTGCATCCAAGTTCTCGAGAATATAAACAACGTCTTCCTTGCTCACGCAGAAGTTTGGCAAATATGAGAAGATGAGCACATTGAACCATGAAAAAGTATCTTTGTTGTCCTCAAACAATGTTTTCAAAGTTTCGAACATGCTTCGTAAGGTGCTTTTCTTTTTACTTGGAGCCAAAAAGTTGTGAATAATCTGGATGCAATCTTGAAGCAATATTTCCGTGATTAAAAGGTTCATGCTGTCACTTTGTCTGATGTAGACTCGAGCCAAATAGAGATATTGCTCTGCAGTCATCAAGTTCTCTCTGACCTCCTTGTAAAACACCCTCCATATTGTTCCTAACGATTCGACGTCTTCAATACGGTCGACATTTCCTTTAAAGAACTCAAGAGAAGTGTTATCTAATGTTATTTTAGCATAGCTTTCAGAGTCATAGTTGGTGAGAATTGCACTTGGGATTCGTTTTGCATCTTCAAATATCAAAGGAGTGCTTTCGATATCCTCGATGAACACCTCTTTTACTATAAAGAGTTTTGCTTCGTTGTTAAAAAGGGCGATTTTGATCCGATGATGCCTCAATCGATTTGAATTAGTCTGATTGTAAACGGTCTGACTTATTTTTAGCATATTCTTGAAGAAATTATTGTCTGCGTCCCAATGGACAGTAAGCTCGTTGATGCCGTCCGTTTTGACCCAATTTTGCCACCATTTATGAATAGAAAATTGCGAAATATCAAATTTGGCTACTGTGATGAAATGATCGAGCGATTTTCCCATCATCATAGTTCGATTTTGATCGATAACCTGTTCAACAATGCCCAGAAATTCTTCAGAAGAGAGCGGACGTGAGGAGCTTTTTGCTATTAAGCTCTTGAGAATCTTTTTGAAGTTTTCATTCTCAAGGATGAAATAAAGCTGCTTCATGACAGCGTGACTCTTATAGAGATACACGGGACTCTTGCAATAATATGCGAACTCTTCAGAATCATTGCATTGCAGGCTTAACGGATGTGTACTGCTGCCTTGATCGAGCAGATAGGCTTCTCGACGAGAGGATTGGAAATTCAATTCGAAGTCGATTTTTTCTATGTTATAGATTTCGTGGATCCTTGTATAACTCTCATCAGTTTTTAAAGTCGAAATGATGAAGCTCAGACAGAGGTCTGTAACTATTTCTCGCAAACCTTTGATGATCCAAGCGTCCTCCCATTTGTTATGAGTGACTGTGAGACCAAAATAGGTAAACACCGTGTTCGAAACGATTGCTCGCAGCGTTTGGATCAACTTTTGGCGGCTGGGATTACCTTTAAGAGCACCGTCATCAATAAAATTCCCCTGATTGTCATTTCTGACAGGGAGGAATAAATGATTCATTTCTTTGACTGGGAAGTTGCCGAGGAATGCCTCACAGTATTTGATTGCGAGCTGCGCAAAGACCTCGTAAATTTTGGTGTTGTTTTCGAGCTTTCCGGCAGTGCTTGCTCTGCAGAGCAATGAAATCGGGACCGCCTTTGGATTGGGATCCTTTCCGAGTTTAATATGATGGTAGTCTCCCGCTGCAAATCTGAGGCCTGAGACTGTGATCAAAGGAGTTGAATCGTAACATGAAAGCACTAAATTAGGTTCCTTTTCACAGAGTTTTATGTACTCTGCTATCTGAGTGGGAATGATATAAGATAAATTCTTCGCTGGTGTCCTGGGTTGGCAAAATGCAATAGGCCAGTTGTCTGGGCTCAAGACTTGTAAGTTAAACTTCGCTCGGATATTGTTTTGGTCGAAACATGGGAAAATTAGGTTTGCACCATTATTGGATGTATCAGCGAAAATGTAATTGTATTTTCCTTCTTGAATTCTACGAAGACCGATTTTTTGAGGAGGTTCATATTTCGCTTCGAAACTCAGCACAACTTTATTGCCAATTTTTGCAAGATACTGTTGAGGAATAGTAAGAACTTGCCCATCCCAAAGACTTTTTCCTTGCTCAGTCAAAGAGACGCTTTTTCCATTGACAAACATGGAAGATATAGATTCGCCTTGAAAGTCAAGCGTAGCACTACTTTTTGCTTCATTCGAAGCGAGATCAAATGAGATTTCAACTAATCCCTTAAAGGTAGGTCCATTTCGTAAATGCAGTAAGATATTGTAGGTAACATTCCCGATATCTTTAGCGCGGGCTTGTACCACGCTGCTGGGTATTTTGTGAGACTTAACGTACATCTCCTTCGAGATCGTAGGAATAAATGGATGGTTGAGCCCCGGTGTTTCGGTCGGTTTAGGTTTAGGCTTTGACGGTGTCTTCTCTTTTTTGGATGAACGTCGACTGGCAGCCAATAGAAGTATGGAGACCAAGGAGACGCCTCCGGCAACTACGGCGATCTGCTGGTTTCTACTCAAATTGTTGAATTTGGTTCTCAATTCTATCATAAAAGAGTGTTATGTCAGATATGGAGGTGGATGATGTGGCAATTACTTTCATAGTAATCTTTCGACCTTGTTAGAGCGTTCTGATATATTTTTTCCATCAAGAAAGTGAGACTGATCTTGGATTTTATTTAGATGATTATATCTTCGTTTAGAATTTAAAAGTTAATTTATGGTAATATCCACACTAATGAATTGCTGGGGGCTGATAGGATGCTTATTAGGCTATGAAAATATTTGATACCGATCATCCAATTGACTAATTACTGAATGCCATGATTTTTTGTATTAATCAAAGTGATATTTTTTGTTGTTAATCTCATTAGGGGCTTGTAGCAGAGTTCTCTACTTTTTTATTTTTGCTTTTTTTTCGTGCTGAATGATGGTCGTTGTTAAAGATATTCAGTTCCACGTGTGTGTGCTAAAGCAAAAGCATAATACTCTTGAATAGAAGGTCAAACTGAATTGTTATATATTCTCAAGCGTTGGACGATCTTTAAGATGACTTAATATTTGAGCTAACAGATCGAGGTATGTGAAGTAACAGAATTAAATATCATTGCATGTTTTGTCACCATAGTTCAGCTCTAGAAAGTGTTGTGATTGAACATCACGAAGAGACTTTAAGCAATGATGATTTGTTTAATGCATGGACCTTACAAACTTCTAAGGACTCTCGGCTGTTTCTTGGGCCTATTCAATTCATCCGGAAATCCGAAGTCACTTCAGCAATATTCTCTTTATTCTTCTCCATAATCATCTGAAAATGGATTGGTCTCCCAGCCATTCATCATCGTCGAATTAATGATTGGTATTCTACCAATTGGAAGTTCACACAATCTCAGGCCTCTCTATTGATACAATGTTCTCTCTCTGTTAAAGACCAGGTTTCCCAAAACGGATTTAATCGGTTGCTTGATTACCATATCAAAGAGGATCCTACCAGGAAAATAAATGAATCTGACCGATCAGAATTTGATGAATGCTCTTGCTATAAATAACCTGGTAATGCAGCTATTAGATATAATAATACAGAAAAACCATACCTCCAAAGAAAGACTGAACACTATACTATGTCTGCTGACTCAAAGATATCTCTTAGTGAATTGCGAACCTCTGGAGATTCTCTCCTCAATATCGCCTGCGAAGACGGATATAGAGATACCACCCCTCTGATTCACAGCCGTAAAGGCCAGACACGAGCGGGATTTGATGAACACCGTGAACCTCTCACTCATATCTTAAATAAATCCTTTGCTGAAAAATTTTTCAGCAGCTGCTTTAATGAGGAGAAAACGAGATTAACGTCGAAAGAACTTCTTGCTTTTTACTCTCTCAAATTTAACTGCAATATTTCCTTTGACTCTGAGAAAGATCACCATAATCGCATGGTAGGCTCTTTGTGGTTTGCACTTTGCAACGAAACAATGGGCGATCAAATTCCTAACCCTCGTTGGAATGATTTTGGGTTCCAAAATATTGATCCTCGAACTGATTTCCGAGGAGCAGGACTCACTGGACTCAACATGCTAATCCATTACGCTGAGAATTACCCTGAAAGGATCAAGAGAATGGCAGAATCCAAGGACGACTTTCTGGCAGCTGCAAGCTCAATTAATGTCACTCATCATTTGATAAAGTACTTCCATCTCCTTAATTCTCTAGTCTACGAGAAGGATAAAGCAGAGATCTGCTCGAGAAAAGCTTTAAAGAATTTTTGCAAGTTTCTGGTGCGCGATGAAGATGTATTATACAATTTCCATGAATTGCTCTTTACTGATCTGTACGAAATTTGGATCGATTTGAAGAAAAAGAAGAAAGGGGTTACAATAATGGATTTTAAAATATGTCTGGACGAAATGAAAAGGAAGCTAAATGTTGCAATGAATTGGACCCATTACAAAAATTACGATCAATTCAAGTTGAAATATAGCAATTTGAGCAACTGGGATGGAAAAAGCCCAATGTAATTTTGGCATATTTTTCATTAGTTGTTAATCGATATTCTGATATGAAATGATTAATGTCCACCATATTTTTGTATTACTGAAAATTTTTCCCTTCTCTCATAAATAGTTTCTGTTAATATTCTGCTATGCTACTAGGCAAATCTAGTTAATTTAGGCACTGCAACAATTGATTTAAGTACTAATAGATTGATTGGGCGGGAGTAGCCTTTGGGACTAATATCATAGTACTTCGAAGATTTTGCATTTTTTTTTCCCCTTCATAAATACTCGCTGAACTCAACGCTTTCTGGCGTTCCTTTAGAGATATTCAATAATTTGTTACATTGGTTTGTTCCTTTCAAATAAATACAGACTCTTTCTAATTTATTCTTATCTCAAACAAAAAAGCCTACATGAGTATTGTTAGCTCATTGAGACATGTGAATATTTCATTAATTTATCATCTATCTGGGTAATGACATTAGCGTTTCTATAATAAACTCATTGCTCTCCTTCTTTTCCTGATCTCAACTTGGATCTAGATCAAGGAATTAGATAAACCAAAACTTGCAAAAAAAGTATCATACTTCAGTTCTTGATAAAAGTACTCCTCTCGGTTCCATTTCATCTTGAAGTTCGATATAGCGATCTAGATTGCGTGTTGTGTGGTACCATGCAATCAAGATATACATGAGACCAAAAAGGCTTCCCAGTAACACTAGACGAAAACTTGATAACCGAAAGATCGTGAGCAAATAAGCGAAATAAGCGCAAGGTTCCTTACCCCCATATTAGTCCCAATTCTTCGTCTTCAATTGTATCCATCACAATTGCTGAGATCGTAGGACTAGCATAATACCCAAAAATGTTAAAAACTAGCTGCGAAAAACTTGAGCTGGCTGCCTGATGTTCTCTATAATTCCCGATATAAAATGAGCGGGTCTAAAAAAAAATAAAATGGAGCTGTTACCTTGCAACACTATCTACAATAATCCCTGTGGCAGTTGGAATGATGCAAGCTCCAGTGAATAGCAGCGTCCATAGTAGTGGAATAAATACAACTGGGTAAGTCGCAAATGCACAGGGAAATGAAACCATGACCGCCAACAAAGCAAATGCAGCACATAATTTTATTGCAGTCAATAGGTTCTCTCCTTTATATCCTCCCTTCAAAAAGTTATCTATTATATTTTTTTGAAACAAAGCTGCATTACAAGTCTATCCGTTAGATAGCCTCCTATGGAAACACCCATCAGCGGAGCCGTCAGCGCGCAGAGTCCGAATGTAATATTTGCATATTGTTGAGCCAGCCCAACGATTTGTACAAGATAAGCCGTCGCCCAAAACTACAACGGTATGATTAGCTCAAAAACCTTTTCTCCAATTCGTTACCTGGAGTCCAGCAACAACGAAGTAAAGAGAACACAAGCCAAAGGTTATGATCACGAGAATGAAATTCGTGAGAACCACCTAAATGAGTATATTAGAAACTAATAAACTACGAGAAGTCTTGCTTTTATATGCTCCATAAATGCTTTCGTATTCGAGAAAGAGATGCCATCAATAGGGACCTCTTCATTACTGAGTATCGTGTTTCTTCCTTCTCTTCGATGTCTTGGGGAAACCGTCGGAGTGACTTTGGATTGGTCGCCCCTGGTCAACACATCGATATGATCATTTTTTTCGATCAAAAATGCTAGAAACAGAGGAACCAGAGCGAATGCTTGGATTTGTATCGAAAATCGCCAGGATGAGTATTGTGGCAATAGATTGATAAACAAAGATGTAATCACATAGCCCACCATGACGCCTAGCTAGGAATTAGATCAGCAAAACCACATCAGTGACTACCGATAGCGGAGTGAGCCTGCAAGATGCCCATCCAAGTCGTACTTCGATCTTCGGGACTAAATTCATTTATCCAAACGGGACCATATATTGAACAAAATCCTTGCAAAAATCCCATTGCAGCTCTGCAAGCATATAGAAGGTTGATGTTTTGACTCACTGAGAAAATCCCGCAGAAAATTGCATTTAACAGAATGGTAATCGAAATCACATATTTTGCTCTGAAGCAATGGAAAACACCTGAGGCGATCAAAGTTGTCGCACTGTACCCCAAGTAAACAAGTGAACCTATTTGAATAAGCTGAGTGTGTTAAACATCGAAATAACAACCTATTGCTGCTAGCATTTGATGATCAAGATGTATTTCTTCTTGGATTTGAAGCAGGCTCGCAGGAATGACTCCCGTATCGTAGTTTAGGATCATATTAGCGAGAGTAAAGTAAATAAACACTCTTTTTTGAAATGGTTGAACGACGGTCTTGGTGTCTTTAAGAAAATCTGGAGCGATCTCGTTGTGGCCAGCTGGTAAAGTGGCATCCTTGACCGATTTGTGTTGAGTGATCTCAACCGATTGAAAACTCGATAGATTGTGCTGAGTATTTTTTGGCTGGCTTATTGTACTTTCAGGATGTTTCAGTTCTTCCGCTTTTGAGAGAAGTCCTTTTTTGCTCTCGAGTGGTATCATATTGGAGAAATGGTATTGGATTGCTTTTTAAATATTTGAAGTTCTCAAGATTTCAATTCAAATAAAACGATTTTTGAAGAGTCATAATCGATTAGATTTTCTATGGACCTTTAAAGAATTAGTTGCTGACGTTTTCAATGATTTTTTCTCAACAGTAATAGCTTTGATAACTATTTAAAAAGGGATCAACAACACAACGCAAAAAATGAAGCGCGAGGCATGAGAAATATGGAGTTGTAAGGCAATGCTTCATGAGCTAGTTAACTCTTTCAAATCCGAGTCATTTAAAATGTAGAAACTCCTTGTTGTCTATTTTAACTAACAATTGTCAGGTGGTCCCCTCACTTTCTTATGATGACATTATCCTCAGATCAAAGATATAGATATTGAGCTTATTTCAGAAAAGAGAATTTGTGACATCATTGAAGAGGAGTTAATGACCTCATACACATTACTGATGAAGCATCAATTACGCATGAATGTGCTGCCCTAGTTACTGGTGAAAAAACAGTGGAACCCCTAGTATCTTCAATAAATAGTACAAGTACAGCGAACTCAAATTCAATTGCTCATTCCAGATTCCATCAACATCATTAAGATGGCTGGTTCTTTGGGCTAAAATGACTTTCGTAGAATTTTCGAAATCCAACTTCAGCCTCTGCTTCTGTCACGCGGCTGTCAAGTATAAGTTCATTCTGTTGAATCATTATCTTGTCTTGATTGGCCTGTGCCAATTGTTGTTTCATTTGAATTGTTTCAATTTTATCAGCCTCAGAAAGCCTGAGAAAATCTCTTTCCAACTGCAGCATGACATCTCTGATCTCTTGAGTAGCCTCTTGTTGAAGGCTCGACGCCGTGTGATCAACTGCAGCAAGTTTCATCCGAGCAATTTGCAGCGTTTTCTTTTGTTCCTCTAATTCTTTCAACATATCGTTCAAAAACACCTACACAACATTACTAAAAAGTACCAGAAGTCGAGGGAATACCTCAAGTTTGCTATGGTGTAGCCGGACAGGGAGGTTCATAGTTTCTAATATTGGATCATCTTCTCGTTGATAGGTGTCAGTGGTTTCTACGCCATATAACTGGTCGTTGCTACCCATTGCTGCTGGAGTGAAGGTACCCATCCCATATTTTGCCAGAGGAGACATTTTTGAGGAGAGGAGTCTTGAATTCATGTTGAGACAATAAAGTTTATGAAACTTTAATATTTTTTATTAACAAGCATGTTAAAACTCAAAAACCTTATATGCAAGACCTTACAGACAGGATAATGAAGACAACTTTTTTATAAGTCGAGCTACGAGATAGCCTCTACATGAAAGCTTTTTTAATAAATTATATGAGACTTATCGATAGAATACAGGAGTTATAAATTTGCTGCGAGATCAGAGGAAATTCATTTAACGCTTCTATGCCATGGAGTGGTTATCACTGTTTAAACACTTTTAAGATTGTCCACGAACCAGTTTCCTATCAATTTCGAAAAGAATCGAGTCTCAAACAATCGTAATATGGACAGGCGATTTGAGGAATTATGTCTTCGTTTGAATCAAACCATCAATTAATTTTTTCAATTGCTAGCTCACAAACTTTCGATCAAATTTGCTTTTGTTCAAATTGTTATTTGCAATGTGTCTGGTTTTCTGTCTCTAATGAAGCTTGAATGGGTTCTTTGTCCCTAGAAAATTTTAGAAATTAATTGGAATAGGATAAGGCTGCAGGAAATAACTGTTTGGCTTTCATTACATTACATTTTTCTACTCGCAATACTTTTTTTTGCAAAATGATGCTTTAAAAAAATTACAGTCGAAGACGTTAACAATATTTAATCAATAATTTATCACATTCGTTGTAGTACGAGACAAAAGAGATTGACCAACTCCGGGAAAACTTGTGAATAGACTTGGAAATTTCTGAATTATTTACTTGTCAGAATTCAATGATTACATGAATACTCATATCAAGATCAAAATGCTGTTCTACAATAGAAGCACTAATTTATTTATTAAGAATTCCAACTAATTTTTTTCTGTTATCTCTCGAAAATAATTTAAAAACCTCGAAAAATAAGGTGTATTTCTGTAATTGCAGATCAAATGTACCAAGAAGAATTCGGTCAATCGACAAGGATTGGTTTTATGAGCAGACCTCTTCGCTCAAATCTTGTGAAAGAAAAAGGTTCTCGTGAAAGATCCCTGAAAAGAGTTAAATTTGAGGATTCGGATGATGATGGCGACGTTGAAGAACAAAGAAACGCAATACAATTCGCTCATACCGTGGAATCATATCGACTAAAAAGAGTAAATCATTTGCAATCTTAAGAAGACAGCTAAACCTCAAAAATCATAGGATAAACTGATGAATGCTCTGGCAGAATTCAAGTTAAGGCAGCAATCCCCACCATCAGCTAAAAGGTTAGTGTAGCTTGAGAATCTTATCTTTAACTTTCGTTATAGGACTCAAAAACACCCTCCACCAGAGCTCCACTTTGACACCCAGAGCAGCATTCAAGCAGACCCTCAGGCTCTTAAAACTAAATCCACTCCAAAAACTGTCAAAGGACTGGGTTTATACCTCAATGTGATTGATCCCCACCTAAAAGAGAATGCAGCAGACTCGAACATATCTCCAACCAGCATGACCAAGAGAATTACTGACGAGAAAGGCTCTGAAATTGTTGCGGACATCGCCGATAGACCAACGGGGAAGTCAAAGAGCAAACATAGTTTTGCATTCTTAGAAGAGAAAGAAGAACAAATGCCGAAAGTTAGAGAATCTTTAGAAAATTCTCAGACTATCAAAGACAGGATGATAAAAAATATCCAACTCGATCGATATATTAAAGATCTTGAAGAAAACAGTCCTTCTCATCAAGCTGCTCTCAACTTGAGTCAAAATGCAGAAAAACTTGGTATATTATCTTTCATAAGTCATGCACACTGATTTTTTCCATATCTATTTCAGGGGAATTGATTGAAGGCGTTGCTGGTCTTCATTCTATGCCGATTCTTCAAGAAGCTGCTTCTCGCATTAAACTAAACCGACCTAGCAGCACTCTCGTCGACATAATGGAGGCTCCTCAAATAAGTAGTCCTTCGAAGAGAATCAAAGGCGAAATTGCCGCCAGAACTCAGATGCTCCTGGACAGCAGATTCTTGAAGGAAGAAAGAGACTCGGAGCGGAAAAAAGCAATCTTTGAAAACTTACTCAATAAATCTGCCGAGAGAGCGAATTCTCAGGAATCAAATTCTCAGAAATTAGATGAATTAAACACCTCGAGGCGACAACAGAGCACCGAGCAAGAACAGCAGCTAATTGCTAATCAAATAAAATTGAACCTGTTAAAGAATATGACATCAAGATTGACTCCTTTGCAAACACCTAATCCCTCTATTTTACAACCACTAAAAGATGATAATCCGGCATCTACAACGAAATCTCCAAGAATATTTGATTTTCAAGAAGCATTTGCAGGAACTGCTGCTTTTAAGGAAAAATTAGATCAAAGTGTAGCAGGCTCTTTGCGTGCCTCAAATGTATCAGATAAGTTGGCTGCAACTTCAGACCGTTTGCCAGGGATGGAAAATCTCCTTAAAGGAGTCTTGGGCGCTCAATTAGGTACGCCTGGAAAAGAAAAATCACTTTTCGAATCAAATTTCTTCAAGAATGTGGTGACGAGTTCAAATATTTTAGAAGCTCTCCCAGCCGTGAAATCGGTAAGTTACTTCTTCGACTTTGTTGAAAGCTAATTGTTTTTTTTTTTGCTCCGCTAATCTAGGAACTCTTTAACGTAAGTAATCCTGAGAAAGCTAAAGGGGTCAACAGACTGTTCAATCTGATTGAAAACCTCGTCTATAAAAATTATATGAGCAATCTTAAAGCAGTCTTTACTCAACTGATGATCAATTCAACACTTCAGGTAATCAATCATACCAGCCCGCAAGTTTTTAGTTTCTAATTACGAACGTGTTTAGTCTGAGAAGTGGATTGTCTTTTCGAGAGTAAGCAATAAGCTTGAAGAGTTATCTCGAGAGGAAGTTGTTAGAGAAAATTCTCTAAGAGATGCGTTCAGCACGATCAAGAAATGGAGCAATGAGGTAAATTTGTTGTTTCTACTGAGAGATTCTGATTGATGCTCGTAGCTGCGAGATCTGTACGCTCTTGCTAGTGACTATCATGATAAGAATCTTAAGGCAACCTATTTTGTTGCTCTTGCTTCGTATGCACTCAAGAAAATTGGCGAAAAAGCCAAAGTCGAAGAAAACCTTTCAAGAATAAAGAAAAGGACACTCGCTCGCTCTTTCAAAGCAATTGTTTCTTTTGCTGAGCATCAACAACAGTGGCTAGAAGAGGTTAGAAAACAGTTCGAATTGCTAAGGGCTGGGTATTCATACTCTCTCTTTTGATAAATACTAACGGATTCTTATGATATTTCTCTTCATAGATTTGTTATACAAGCTTGGCAAAAATATGCCTTTGATCGAAAACTGAAGAGGAGATCGTTGAAGCTTGCGACTGATCATAGACGGAAGTTCATCTTCAGAAAATTGAAGGAAGTAGTCTCTAGAAAGAAAGAGATTTCAGCGCTTAATAAAATTGCATATACGCACATCAGTTTCACTCTTTTGAGAAAATATTTCTCTCGTCTAAAGATTGATCCTCAGCAATTCAAGAAGACAAAGATGTAATTACTTTTCAAGCTTGGTTGAATGATGTTAATTATATTTGCTCAAAGCAATTTTGAAAACTACGACGACTATATTCCGCTACAGATTTCCATCAAAAATAAGGTTTCAAAGATCATCCAAAAGGAATCAACTACCGCTGTAATCGCCAGAAATAAATCTATCGCTATCAGTGTCTTGAGACCGGGAATCTAAGTCATATATGCTTCTATTATTTGAATTCAAACAAAATAACAGAATACCAAACCCCAAGCTATATATCCCGGGATTGAATGATTTGTTAGACGATTGAATATTTTTCATTTTGGTGTTCATCGCTAATGTAATTCACCATTCCTCTAAATTTTGAGAATGTGCATATAACAAATAATTCCATTATAATATAAGCATGAAGAATCTAATGAACGTGCAGCACACCAAAATCAAAGAAAAATGTATATTCACAAGAAACTAACGCACAATTAGCAATTCATTCAATAGAAATTAATGCTGCTGGCTAATTCCAAAACACAAGAAAATTTTTCAAGTTCAAATAGAAAATTCTAAGAGACAACTCACTACAACATAGGTGTTGTGAGCTTTGGAAAAATTGCTATTTTCAATTTTCGACTTAATACTAAGTTCCTTGAGTTTGCGCCAAAGATTTAATCTTAATAAGTGATTTTATTAATTCAAATTTTCGCGGAATTTTTAGGAGCGAAAAAAATATTTCATAGCTTTTTTGAAGACTGCTAGACATCTTAGTCGTTTCGATAACTATTGAAGTAAGTCTGTCTTGGAGGCCGGGGGTCATTCTCTCAATGCTAAGGATTAATAATCTACATTCAATGCACTCTTGTTAAGAAATTAATAAGAAATCAGCTACCAAAATCTGCAACTTGTTGCTCTGTATACAAAACTCCCAGTCTTCAGGAATTAATAATTAGTCTTTTTCTGAGAATAAATATCACAGCAAAGTTATTTCCTGATGAATTTTCAAGTGATGCATGTTCGTGCAAACAACTACATATGTGTCAGGACCGATCATTAATCACACAGGGAGGTTACTCTATTATAAATGGGATTTGGATATTGATTCATCACTCAGCCTAAAATTTATTATTTTGTTAATAAACATTCAGCGCAGTGATGATACCTAAATTCAAAATTAATGAGGTTGTCTGGGCGAAGCTGTCGAACAAGCCTTGGTGGCCGGGCATAGTGATAGCACACCAGCTCGAGGAGAAAGAGTATTCCGTTCTTTTTATAGGAGATAGCAGCCAGTAAGCCAAATTTCCAGAAACATCCTCCTTATTCATTTGATTTTAAAGAATAAGTTTGTCAGATGAGTGCATAAAACCTTTCGAAGAGAATCTCAATCAACTCAAACGTACAAAAAACATAAAGATATTGACCGCTATTTTGGCTGCTCAAAAGATCAGATTTGGAGAGGCGCATGTTGAAAGTAAGCAAATGCTTTAATTTCGTCTGACTGACTTTTTTCAGATGAATGGGCGAAGGCTGATGCAAATCAGCAGATCGAGAACGATAAAAAAGTCCTGAAGGATTACCTCAAATTGCAAGAAAACTCTTCAAGAAGTACTGAATAAGAAATTCATCACTCAAATTGAGCATAAATAATGCTGTGTAGACGGGAGACGCCAGCAAAAGAGGCTGGATGAAGCACAGGACGAAGACATTGGTAAATATTATCCTAACAGCACCTGAGCGCAATTAAAGAAAAGGTGATTAAAAAAGTAAAGAAGTCGTTTGATCCCAGCGGGTTTTCCTTTACTGAGATTGAATTCACCAGTAAAGAATCAGAGCAGAAAGTTCCTATAAATATTGATTTTTTGAATCAACTCTGCGCTACGAGAGGACTGCATGTCCTTAGCTTGAACGATTCGAAATTGGGTAATAATCAGTAATTGTTGTGGTATCTGACTACTGATCGCTAGTTCTGAGTGCTGAATCGAAACCTGAAAGTGATCTTTCGACTCAACATGACAGCAGACGAGCAACTCATGACGTTTCAAGTTCTTCAATTGAAGAAAATGAGAATAAGCTGCAACATCACCTTGGAAATTTCATGATGAAACTGCAAGATCCTAAGATTTTGCTCATTGAAGATAAAGACCCCGATCTGCTGCAAATTGAAAAGCTTATTCAGTCATTCGACCTTGAGGCTTTCGATAACTTGAGGCTGCTTAAATCGAATTTCGTGAAAATGGTGCAAACGATAGAGCTTTTAATGGAGAAAAATTTAAAGAAATTATCTCTACTCGTAACAATGTCTCTGTTGACGTGATGAATCAATTTCGATTACTAATAGCAAAAAGAAGTCGTTCTCAAAAAAATAACGAATTTCCTCAGCCGAGTAAAAGAAAAAATTCTAACAGAGGTAACCCATTTTTCTTTTTGTGTCATATAAATATGATACTTCTTACTAGTCTCTGGATTGCACTCAGTATCTCAATGCTTTTAATGTATTTGAAAACAATGAAGCAAATGAACTGTTTCAAACCATCCATTTTTCTAACGAACCTGCTTCAAATAGAGTGAAGAATGGTGTCGTGGGAGCTGCTCATATGTTACCACCAAAGCAGCAAGAGTAATTAATACCATGATTAGCAATAGAGGCTGATAATACCTTGTGATATTTTAGGAAGGAAGTCATTACCCTAATATCAGATGATTCTGGAGCTGAATAAATTATGAGCTTATAAGGTTAATCGATTTTGGAAGTTTATCACGTATCTTTTATAAGAGGAAAAAGACTGTTTTTTAGACCCTTTTTTAAATTCTGCTGAGAGGATGATGAGTTATATATCTATATATTGTCGAACAAATCCATCTATCAATAGTTTGCTTACACTAAAAAAGATTCAGAAAACTATTTCCCCATAAAAGAATTGCAGGAAACAGATCGAAGTTGTATCATTTTCAATAATGAATTATAAGGGAATGAAATGTAGCTAATTTGGCGAATGCTCTGCCACTAACAGTTAGTGCTTTTTCCCATAGTAGCAGCTTTCGGTTTCATGTGTTGAATAAATAGAGAGGAGTTTTGATAATCTAATGAAATTAATTATGATAGCAACTACTGGTATGTGCTGCTAGTTCAGACAAACAGGTTTTTCCTCAATGTCATCATATCACATAGATTTCTGGGCTGTATAATTTGCTCTATAGAGTGTTTGATATACGGTAAAATTGACTAAGTTAGCTCATTCAATTCGCAATACCTTGAATCTCATATCAGCGATGTTTTCCATTAGCAACAAGTTGTGTATGTAATAAATGAGATATTGTTAAGGACCATGAGCAGTAATTTTGGGAGCTAAATAAAAAGTGAGGGTTCCTTGGGTCTTGTCTTCTAATTTATATTCAATAGCTAAGGGGACATCTTCGGCAATTCGAATTTGAACTTTAGATGACACCGGATGAGCTCGACTCAGCAATTCCAAAGTTTTTGAGTCGTAACATTGCTTCACATATGTTTCTGCTTCTCCCTTAGAGTCCTTGGCAGTATCAAGAGACTCTAATGTATTCAAGACTTCTTCGTCTTTGAGAAACCTGACTCGTTTATTGGTGCCCTCGATGTATACTATGTATTAATTTTAGTGTTTAAGGCAATTTAAAATCCAAGGCTTGTACTTGTATCAGTTTTTTTTTCTATTTCTGAGCAAATATTCGCAAACTCCAGTGAATCAAAGGTGCAAATGCACTTATACTCCATCTCTGGAATCCCAAGAGTGTCTTGATTTGATTCCGTGAGAGGCAATTTTTGAGATGATTTCTCAAAAGTTTCTACGAATTGTGAGTTTTAAAGAATATTGTAGATATCATTTTACCTTTATCTTCGAAGGTGAACAGTATCTCTGAATCTGAGCCAGTTTGAATAACAATTTTCGTTTCAATGTCAATTTCAGACAAAATTTTCACGAGTCCATCGCTACTACACACAAAAGAAGTACTTTGGAGGCCATCCGTACCTACCACAGCATCTTCCAGAGCAACTTGAACCAAAGCTGTACTGTGCGAATTCATTCCTTGCAGAAACATTTTTCCATCATAAATGGAACAATTTACTGCTTGGGTTAGATTCTTTATTGCGGCACTTATGTTTTTTAATGATTTGGCTTCTTTGAACATTATTGTAGGTGCTTGCTTGCCGCTTTCCATGAATATGATAACCTAAAACAAAGTTTATTTTACTATTTTAAAAGATTTTTTTTAATTATTAAGTTATTTGCTAATTCAAAAAGTGATGTCGCACTTTGCTCTTAAATTCTTGTCGCTAGCAGCCATGAGAAAATATAACTTTAGAAGGGAATGATTCTAAGCCTAGTGATGAAAATAAAAAGAAGATAATATAACCAATATCAGTAAGATTCAAGTCAGAAACATTGAGAAAGAAATAAGTCGAGATTTAGATGTTGCAGCAAATCATATTACATACTTCCAAATTGACTCTGAGATATATCGAAAGAGGTTTTTTTCCTTCTATGTAAGTTAATACATTTTACACAGCAAGTTTATTATATCTAAATGGTCACTATAGCCATGATTCCGCTTAAATATATAGTGGGAAGTTAGCGAAACTCAAAATAAAATGCGTAATTAAGTCCAACAACAGCTTTCTTTCTGAAAGTACATCTACAAATTTAGGCGGTAAGTCAATCTAAAACCTTAAATTGAGCCACGAAGAATTCTTTCAAATTCTGTTTTGGGAAAGTAGAGGAGCTTTTTTAAATTGGAGATTCATCTTTTTCAATTTTGTATTCTATTATCACAAGAATGCCTGCTGTCAGATAAATTCTAAATGTGATGACCTTAGGGTTTGAAATCTACTAAATGAATAAAGGAGCTTGAGGGAAAGCTAAGTTTCACAGGATTGGCGGTTTCTGGCCTTTTTTGAATCGAAGAATCAGTCGAGAAACCAATTTCAATGTTTTTTGAATTTCACAATCAACATAAAAACTCGAGGATTCGTTTGTACCTTCAATATTGACTATCAAAATGTTCGCCGTCTAAAGTTCAAAGAGAGAAATTTACCGATTTCTGTTATTTCAATCAAAAGTTGCGTGTTTTAACAAAATAACTAATTATGTCGGCATGCAAACAACTTTTTTATTAGTGCTTGAGATAATTATAATTTAGCCATTCTATCTAATCGAAGCTATACACATGATCTTTCCCAAATTTCCTAGGTGGTTCAAAGGGCTAAGAAGAGCGTACAAAAAAATTTTCCTTTTTTTTCAAAAGTAGATGATAATTTTGAAATTGTAATGTCAGCATTCCTTATTCTTTCCAATTATCATCAAATTTCAGTAATAGATTTGAAAGGTCTTTCATTAAGCAAGCAAACGAGTATCCTGCGATATTTTGAATCGGCTAAAGCATCCTGACTTATGGTTCAAATCAACTAACGAGATGTTTCAGAACCTAGCGGTTGAACCTGGAACCTTTCCTCACGGTTCTTTGCTTCAATTTCTTTGACATAGTATTTCATTGAAATGATAATTTTTTTCAAGGGGGTTGAGGTCTCCAAGCACAGCCTCATACGTTTTTTAGACGGAAAGACCGAAGTTTGAAATATGATTATTTTAATAAATAAAAAACGTTTTGTTAAATTAATTCGAAAAGGCTAATTCAAGAGAATAGGGAAAAAAACCAATTGAAAATTAGCAAATCCTTGGTTTAAAAAAAAACACAAAGTCTCCAAAGAAAGCAGACAAATATATTTCAACTGAAGTTGTTGCTAACATATGATTTCTACAAAGAAAGAGTTTATTATCCTGTGATATGTTATTTTTAATTTTTTTTTTTATCTTTTTTGGACTTGCTGTTTCATAGATTAATTTACAATATCATGAGCGGATGTATCTTGAGAATCCTAATTGATCAATGACTCTCTCTTTTTCCTTCTCATCTCCTCTTCTGTCATATTTTGGGTAGTTAGGAGCTTTGACTTCCTTTGTAAGTCTGGAATTTCCTCCCTTAATTAGATTTCAAATCAATTAGGTAATTTGAAAAAATAAACAGAGCTTTATTTCAATCCTCCTTTATTTTCATTTATCAACTACAACCTGGTTTTCTATTTTGTGGTATATATGAATACGCGTAAGGGATTTTAACTGTTTGGAGATATTTATTAAAGATATATATCAGATTCATTTCCAGATCAACTAGGTACTGTTACAGAAACTCAGCCAAAAAGTCGCTGCTTGGCAAAGGCTCCTTCCAATATACTTGTGCAAGGAACTCGGGTTCAATTTTGTGTTCTTCCACTTTTTCAAAGTTCTCACCCCTAACAACAACGATAATATTAATTATGAGTATTTGTGAGTATTGCTTACGTTGGCTGAGGATGAGTCATCATTTCCAAAAGATTTGTATCTTTTGTAGAGTCATCTTCTTCTATTAATGATCTTTCCCATTTACCAGTTGATAAGAACTCTAAGGCCAAAACGATTCGATTAAATTTTCTATCATTGGAAAACGAAAACCTGGATGAAGATTTTGACTGCCTTTTTCCTCTTCTGCTTGGTCATTGCTATTCCAATCCTTTCCATTCAGATGATCAGTGCCTTCATCGCTCTCTCTGGTCTCATAATACTCGTAATTGTCACCATTCTTTTCTGGTGAAGTTTGATTGCTTTATTTTGATACAAAATAGTTAATCCCCAATAAATATCAATGCACTACGTTTCATCGGCGATCTCTTCATTATTGCTGGTTGACTGCATTGTTAAATTGCTCAACTTCTGTAGATTTGGATGAAATCGTTAGTAAGACAACCGATTAAGAAGAACCCATTACGTCAATGGTATCGTTTGAGAAGTGGTAATTGTCCTCGCTGCTATTGTCATCGTAACTGTCCCTCTTGGAGCCATAGCCAGCAAGATCGTGATTATCATTTTTCAAAGTATCTGTCAAATAGTCATTTTCAAAGTTTTTCCAATCTTCGCCTAATTGAATGTAAATGTGATCCGCCATTGAAAAATCATTTTTGCTATTGTAGTTTACTTTCTAAGGCAGTCTTAATCATTTCTTCCTTCTCAGTGAGTTTCTGCATGAGGCAGGCGATACGGGTGACGTGTCCGAGGTAACCTTTACGTACCTTTGTATGCTTGGTTCTATCGTAATTTTTGTAATCTCATTTTTGCGGTGTGAAAATCATTACACTCCTAAGGGAAGTTCAGTCTCTAGAGTAGCATCCCTCAAAAACTGCACAAGCTTGGCGTCTTCAATAAGCTAACAAAGATGCTAAGTTATATCGTAGTTGTTAAAAATAATTACAGCTTTCTTCAACACATGGGAATCGCTCTCCAAAGCGAATACAAAAATCTTCTCGATGAAATTGTGAAGCATGTTGTTCCACTCATATTTTCTCATCAGAGTCTAGCCGGGGGGAAAAAATTTAATTACAATAGGTTTCATTGAGAAAAAAGGTTTTCAATATACCATTAATTTTGCGAAAATTTTTTTCATAGCCAGCTCTCTGTTAACTTTAACGTGATTGAGTTTGATCGAAATGCTTAACAGTTCCACTAGCTTCAAGCGCGCAGTGCCAAATGGCTCAATGCTTTTTCCGTATTGAGTTTGAATATTATCAGCTTCAATTTGATTGGAGCCGTCAACATAATCAATAATGTTATCAATGTTAGTGGCAAGTGCTGCAAAGAACGGTTGATCTTCAATATTTGTTTCAATAGGAGTAGGATTTTCATCATCAGGATCTTCATTCGCGAACATTGACTGTTTGGAGAAAAACAAATGAGAAATTATTTCTCAAGAGAGATTATTACTTCTAGATTTATGTAGTAGTTTGCGAGGGCGATTATATATGAAGCAACAGGACCCATTCTCTGAGGCTCATCAAACATGGCTTTGAATGCGAGCTGAATGTTCTCTTTATTAGTGAGTATTTTAACGAGCTCCCTGCCTCCGGAGATAGAGGTGAAGTTTTTAAGAATTTCCGTAAAAATAAGGCAAGTGTTCGCAATTGACTAGGGTAAGCATTAGGTGTTGAAAAAGCTTGAAAAAGATTACATCAGCTAAATCCTGGTCTTTCTCCTCGAGGAGCTTTTCTAATAGTTTCGTGAGAATTTCGGTTCTTTGTTCCTTGTATACAATTGAAACAATTCAGGGGCTGTTTAGTGGTTACCAGATATTTGGCCTCGCCATTTTCAAAGGCAATAATTTTAGCAACTGCTTCTGCCAAAATCTTGTGCTCGATGTGCTTTATAAGTTTATATATGTATTCCACATTGCTGTACAAAAACTCCAGCATCTTGGAAATGGAGTGTTAGATTTTGATTTACAATATAATAATGTTACTTCTGATTGTCTCCTCATCAACAAATGGTTCAATACTTTTCCGAAATATCCCACAAGCGTGATGTTCAAGTTTTCATTGTTTAGGAAGGAAAAGAAGTAATGAGAGACCTCATATTTCTTTTTCTCTTCGTCAACCTCAGTAGTCTCTCCTTCATTTGCCTCTTTTTTCTTCTCCTCTTCTTCCACCACCTCGTGTTTCTCCTCTTCAGGAATCTCCTTTTTCTCTTGAACTTCACTTTCAGTGTTTGCAGCCTTATTTTTCTCTTCAGCTTCTTCAGCGGGTTTCTCAGTTTGCTGAGTTTCAATTGTCTGTTCTGGTTTTTCTGTCTTAGTAGTATCTTCAGATTTAGGCTCATCTTTCTCTGTTTTGACTTCAGTTTCGGTGATCTCCTGAGTTTCTGTCTTCTCTGTAGTTTCTGGGTTCTCATGAGTTTCTGGGCTCTCATGTGTCTCTTTGTCTTCACTTTCTGGTTTTTTCAGGGTTTCGAGCTCAAAATCTTCCTTATCCCTGTCGTCATCACCGTTGCTACTGTCGTCTGAGTCTTTTCTCGAATGATTTGGATTTTTTCCGAAAAATGAGTTCAGCAACACTGCGGAATCGGTTGTAAGGATTTCTGATACAGTAAAAGGGAACCTTTTGGGTAGAAATGAGTTAGAGAGATGAGTCACTGTAAGTAGGATTCGGTTACTTATAACCACGGTCTCTATCTGCATCTGCAGGAGGCTCTTCAATAATGTAAGAAATAATCTTTTTGATTTTATCGTTTGTGCAGCTAAAACAAAGGAAATGGAAGAAGTTGGTTGATTAGCACTCTAGAGTCATTCAAGGGAAGCCTTACTATTCCAATAACTTATGGTTCGAGCTTCTAAATTCGCTGACAATTGTATCCTCCGCCAGAAGCTGCTCCACCGTAGTATCTGGATTGTTTATCAACTCTTCAAACTGTGCTGAAGTGTGATGATGAAAGCCGAATACGTTCCAGAATCCACTATAGAATGTGAAATGAGAGAAGAAAAAATTTTTTTACCCGAAGTGAGACATGATTCGATTTGATTTGATTTATGAAATTTATTTCCTTGGAGTCGATTTACCCTAGTGTACTTAATATAGGTTTTAATTCTGTATTTTGGCAAAAACTTGGCGTTTGGCAAGCCATTTTAATCATTACTGCTTCCAATGGAAGAAGACGAAATAGCAACCTTGTACCACCGTCCAAAATATTTCCATTGTGTGCGTGATAACAGAAACCTAAGAATTGATTCGTCTGGTGAGTTATTTCGTTCTGCAAAGGTGTTTGAAGTAGTGTCATTAACTTATAATCTGGGCGGTAAACCGCGATCAAGGTAGTGCTCTACTAAAACACTCAGTCCAACTCATAACTCAGGATATCATCAAGTAGTTAGGTCTGTTATTCATTTGTTGAAGAAAAATGAATCAGAAAGCTTATTGATGGCCCTCAGAAAGCTATTATTGAAATTATCGGAAGCAGCACACTCCATATTAGAAGAATATTAGAAGATTAAATAGCATTAGAACTTCTCCACCATATTTATGCAATTCGAATGTTTCTCAACAGTCACTGATCTCGGTTTCTCCTCTTTGTTTGTATTATTATTGAAGGAACAATGTATGCAACTAAAGCAAGCAGAGAGAGATATTTCTCACAACAACGAAAACCAATATTGTTATGCATTAACTCCTATCGAATTAAAGTTTGATATTCACCCCCGAAAATCCCTGCTTTATTTTATCTGTGTCCCTTTTGCTACTCCAACAAAACTTGCAAAAATTGGCAAACTTTTGCGCATACTAATTCTAAGCTTAATCTTATATCGTAATTCTCATTTTGTTCCTAGCTTCTTAGAGAGAGAATCAGACGGCTCAGATATTAACTCTAAATAAAAACCCTTTATCATGCAGAAGCAAGTTGAGTCTATACAATTCCATGAAATTCTTTTCATTGATAAATACTATACTCTTTATTCCGGGCACGATATATCAACCAATACACCTGTAATCATTCGAAGCATCAGCCGCGAAAAATGTGCTGGTATCCAAAACATCGAAACAATAATTCAAGATGAAGTGAACCTCTTAAGGACACATTTAAGCAGAAGCATCATCCACCCAAAGCAACTTATTGGTACAAGCAGACACTATTACATTGTCTATGAGCATTGTAGCGTGGGTCTGCTAGAAACTGAGCTAAAAAAGAAAAAGTTTTTCCCAGAAGAGGTTGCAATTTCACTACTGGAACAGCTGATGGATGCTTACGATGTTTTAATCAAAGGAGGTGTTGTTGTGAGGTCTTTTCGACTTGATAGCATCATGCTCTGTGACCACAATATCCTTAAATTATTTGACATCGGACTCGTGAGAAATCTTGAAAAATTTGACAACTCCTCAACGCAGCCAAGCGCAAAACTGCTGTTTTCACTTGCTCCAGAGATAATCCAGAACAAAACTTCCGATTCCAGGAGCGATTTTTGGGGAATTGGACTGATATTTTATCAAATGCTCTTTGGAAGTATGCCTTGGCCAGGAGTGGCACCCCAAGAATATTTTAAGAATATGAGCAAAGGTGATTTTACACTCGATTCCAAGATTCAAAAGGTGTCACCAGAGACAGCTGATTTTTTGCATAAGACTCTTGCAGTAGATCCTGCGAAGCGAGCTGATTGGACCACTCTGAGAAATCATAAGATATTCACTTTACAACCAAAGAATCAATATCTGCTTCGAGAAGTTGAACTTCATGATGAACTGAAAACGAATCCCGACAGCTGGAAAGTCGAGAGTATCTATTTCACATCTGATCCTCTGGTTTCTCATGTAGACTTGACGACGCACCTCAAGTCAAGCTATATGAAAATCTCGAAACAAGCAGACAAAAGCCCATTTGATTTTACAAAGAAGGATCTTGAAAAAATTGAGAATGAAGAAGCTAAACACCCAGAAAAACCGAATGGAGATTTACCAGTCTCAAAAGATTCAAAAAATAGTAAAAGTGATGATGCCGGTTCTCCCAATATGGAAGAAGAAACCACTCCCAAATTATTCAAGAGATCTCAAACTTTGGAAGATCTTAATGGAGTAGATAGTTTTGTCACTGAGAAAAAAAAAGTGACTGAAGAATTTGAAAAGCTGCTGGAGGATGAAAAACCCGTCGAAGGTAAATTGGATTCAAAGGAAGCCAAAGTGGTATTTGAGCAAAATAAGAACAGAATTCTGGCCCAACTTGATAAGTACCACATTTATTGTACTGCAGCGACCTCCGCTTGCAAGCTGTTCAAGATCGATCTGATATTGGTCACCTGCTACTTTTTTTACAAGAAATTTTGCAATGTTGTTGAAAAGCTCTATGATAACCTGCTCGCCAAAAAGAACATTCTCAAGCTGCCCCATTGGGATTTCTTCACGGAGAGCGATGCGTACTTCAATGTGGTGGAAGTGGTGGAGGCAAGATTGAAAAAAGCTTCGAGTATCTTTAAAAAATTGTTAATAGAATCCAAGGCAAAGCTTAAGTCAGAGAAACTTAAATTGGACACTATAGTCAAGTACCTTAATGATAGCTACGAAGATGCTTCAGTGCCTTTCGATACTATCATCTATAGTTATTTAACTGGAACACTCGAAAATAAAGATGCTAAATATGATGAAGCCTCTGCTTATTATATCATGAAGCATAAAATCGAAGTAGTGGATGCTCTCCTGATGAATAAGTTCCCCGACATTTCCAAAGATGATGAATTCTTTGATTTTTCCAAACACAAAGCCATAATGAAGAAAAAGGATATGAAAAGTCTGTCAGCCTACTACCAAGACAAAAGATCCAAGCTGGAACTGATAAAATACAATAGCTTTTCTAATTAGCAATCACAGCTTCTCTTTCCTCCTGACCCAAAGCCAAAAACACAATATAGAAAAGCGTGATCTAGGCCTGAAGAGACCTCAGATTCTCAAATATGTTGAAACCGTGTGAAACTATGCTAAGACAGAAACTAAAAACTTTACAAAATGCATCCACTTTATAACCAGATATTCTAGATTTTCATAGCATCAAGTTAGAGAGCTTCAAATATGCTTAAACAAATAAAATTCAAAACGAAACTTAGGAATTTTTCTCGGCTTCCATTTGATGCTTTAGCAGTTCTTCATCTTCTTTTGCGCTTATGGCCATTTCTATAGTAATCAATCATGAGTAAAAAGTCAGCAAGCAATAAATTTCACGTTCTTTGAGCCAGGTTTCCATGTCTTTGTCTGGGACTGTAGTATCATGTAATTTTTTCAGATACTCCTCTTGCATTTGCTCATAAAGTCTCGCTTCCTTCTCATCCTCATCTTCTTCTTCATCGTCGTCATCATTATTATCATCTCCCTCTTTTTCTTCGTTTTTTTCTTTGCCAGATTTTTTAGTTTCCTCCTCAGCGGTTTTTTTGTTTTTTCCGTTACTCTTCGGCAGTTTCTCTTTTTCATCTGACGAATCATCATCGTCTACATCCTCGTAGTCATCGCTATTGTCGTCACCTTCCTTTTTATCATTATTATCTTCATCTGTGACCTCTTCTTCCGTTTCCCATTCTATTTATCAACAAAATCGACTTATAGGCATCTGTCATGCTGGATTCTTACCTTCCTCTTCCTTAGGTTTTTTGCTTTTTGATTTTTTCTTTCCACCGAATCCAAAGTCAAAGTCTTCGTCCTAATGAGTATTTTTGAGTTAATTGGGCAGAGAGATTTCTATTATTACAAAATCTCCAAAATCTCCGTCAAACATTTCCTTGCTGAGCTTCTCAAACTAGAGGTATTGTTGAATCTGAAGTGTATGAAGGGATTTGAGTTACCATTTTTTGGGATTTTGCCTCATATTTTTTCTGCATCTGTTTTTCTAGATTTTTCATTCTTCTTCCATTAAATCTGCCAGGTTTCAGAGCCATGCCCATCATCTCTAGCATCATACTCATCTACGGATTTGAAAAAAAGACGTTTGTAGCACACCTAATTTGGCTAATATTGGAATTACATCGAACATCGCACCAAAGATATCGGTGAAATCAAAATCGTTCATGAAATCTTCAAAATTGAAATCATTTTCGTCAACTGTTCCATATTTATCATATTTTGCTCTTTTCTTCTCGTCACTTAAGACTATTTTTGTAATTTCTTAGAAGCAGCTAAATTAGATCGATTTGTTACTTGCATAAGCCTCTGAAATCATTTGAAACTTTTTTGTAGACTCCTCAACTCGATGTTGGTTCTTATCTGGATGCCATTGCTGATGATCGAAGAATTTGCAGATGAATATTTAGATCATTCAAGAGACCGGATTTATTACCAAAGCGAGCTTCTTGTAAGCTTTTTTAACATCCTCTTGGGAGCAATTTCTTTCAAGTCCAAGTTCCGCATATAAATCTATTTTTGACTGCATTTTCGACGTCGAGTTGAGCTTTTTGGTCAGTTTATGTTCAATTTTTGAAATAAATTAAAAACTTAATGAATTTCTTCAATAACCCTGGAACAAAAATGCTTATCGGTATTTTGAATTTCAGGAGAAAGTTCCAAGGAGACTAAATACCAATCCCACATGTTCAGTATTTTCAGATTATTGCAATAATTCTAATGTAAATTTGAACATCTATATTTTAAGGAGATGTACTTGTTTGCTTGCTTGGGAATTAAAATGCTTCATTGCAATTTAAGGATTAACCCAAAAAACAAAAAATAAGCAAAAAATGAAAATGTTTCCTTGTTTCCGGTACATTCCTTTGCTTAGAATGCAGATAGGAAAACGACTATGATCTGCAATATCTGTTTTTCTGATGGAATATAAAATCAAATTATGGCTGATCATATTTTTTAGTTTCAACAAACTGTAATCTACTCCTAAAGTTCATTAATGATTCATTTCGCTCTTCTGATTGTGAATCAATCGCATTTGGGAGTTAATGTTACATTTATTAATCTACCAGAGTCAGAAAAATGCTACAGTTGAGATAAAAAATGAGATAAGAAAGTTTGAATGCTAAAGTGCCTAAGTCCATAATTTCTCAGACAGGTTGCAGTCAAAACAAATTTAGAAGTAGAATTTTATGCGAAGAATTTCCGCTAATTTTTATTTCGATCTTCTCGAGTAAGAATTTTGGATATATATAAAACTCAACTAAAATCGCCTCATGAAGGAGTTTTTTGAAACATCAATCGAAGCTGCAGAACAGAAGTACTCTTCAGTCAACTTACTCACGTTCTCTTCCTTACTAAGCATCGCATCAGTGACTATAATCTTATTTCTGATGTATTATCTGAAGATAAGGACTCAATTTTCCATCTATATGAAGTTTTTGTTCTTCTCAAACCTGTGCTATTCACTTCTCACAATCTTAGGGCGTATACTGCCATATACTATTGGAAACTCCGCTGGATGCAATATTATAATGGTGCTGAGCCTGGTGAGTAAGATTAATGCAATATATTGGACCTTGTCGTTCGCCATTAGTATGTATTTCGTTATCGTAAAAGACCAAGAAAATATTTCAAAATACCTCCGCTTCCATTTAATTATTGCCAATTTAATAGCACTACCCCTTGCTCTATTTCCGCTTTTCTTCAATGGATATGGAGTTGCTCGACATTCAAGCTGTGGTATCAGCTATCAATTATCTGTATCATCTCGCTGTTTCCTGAGAATTTTTACTCACTACATTCCGTTCTTGATCGCGTTTTCGGTTGCAGTATTTTGCTATCGAGCTGTGATGTTACGACTACGCGAGCTTGAAAAAACTAACATCGAGATAAAGGCTGTTAGTAGGCAGTTTTTGCCTTATCAGCTCATACTATTTACAGGAGGGTTTATTGGGCTAACTTGCGACCTCTGGCAAATCATCTCTGGAGATTATATCGATATTTTGTATTTTTTTTCTTTAATTGTTGCCAGGCTGCAAGGTTTCTTCAATGCTCTTGTGTATGGATGTAACAGATCTATCAAAGAAGGTATTAGCAAGAAATGTTTTTCAGGAAGAGCAGAGGAGGTTCAGCATTCGTTCAGTCTAACAGGTGAAGATAGTGAGGAGAGCATTTATGAATCACTTGACAGTTCCGATCATCCCAAGCTTTAAGTATTTTCATTGGAAAGATTCTTGCGAGCTTCTTTCTTTTTAAAGAAGTCGAGTATATGAACGTTCGAGCATCGCTCCGCAAATTAAGGTCCAATGTTGTTGAGCTGTCATTATGTTATGTGTATTTTTTACAAAAAATGAATTCCTTTCATATTCAGATTGACAAAAAATCTATGCTTCCTTACGGTGTTTAGGGGCTAGGTATTCCCAAGAGTTAAGAATTTTCTAAAATCTTATACTCTTAAAATAACACATTAGAGTCAGTAGTTATCTGCAATATCTGCAATATGTTGTTAGTTACTCTAAAATCTGCTACAGTGATACCACTGATACAAAAAATTATCTACTTGAATCAACGCTGACTCAACAAATGCTCTTTCTTCACTTCGAATCTTACCTGTGAAATTGAGCTTTCAACCTTAGTATAAGGAGATCGAGTAATAAAAGGCAAGCTAAGCCAAGCCGATCTCCTGTATCCTCCAACTACAGGAAGACCTTGGATTACAACTCTATGCTCATGCCAACTTGTCTCTTGGATTTGCTTTGAAATATTATAAAGAAAGGCCTTACTGAAAGTGCATCATGATACCAGAAAAAATTCGATTGTTTTTGTTATTTATGCCTCATGAAGGCAAAACTTGAGAATTTACCAAGCTTAAAAATGTACTGGTGAGAGTGGGAATTTTTAAAATTTTTTTCAATTTGACGCTTTGGGTAGAATTTCAAGGATAAATCTTCTGAGGAATGTGCTCAATATGAGGATCAGACCCGCAGTACAATAATACTACATGATGAGAGAAGAAACCCAGAACTTTTCCAACCAATGATAATTTAGCCGATAATTTATTGTGATATATATCAAGAGCAGTTTTACTAAACTTCATTCAGGAGCTATCGCATCGAATTCTATCATTTAAGACCTCTCTACGAAATTGCTATAATTAAGATTTCTATTATCACCTGTGAATACATGAAAAACTTCAACACAGTCTGATCTATGGCACTGTGACCATGGGTGAGACACATCAATCGAAAGTATATTTAGCTATTTTTTCCATGGCAATTAAAAAATGAAAAACTTTTGGGAGATAAACACAACATCTTAATCAAAAAGCACTTTTCAAGTCAGGATAATTTTAAATATAACTCGGAATAAAACAGCATCCACTCTCAGAAGCTACCATGATAGGAGGATTTTTGCTGCTATATATTTTATTGCATGTTGGTTTCAGCGCATATGTGACAAATGAAAATCTAGCTTTCTTTCAAACGAATTCGGTTGAAAACTTGGAAGTTTCTATGCTGCAAGGAGAAGTTCGGACTTTCTACTCGAACAGCGAAATCGACCAGTTGTTACAAAGATATGAGACCAACTTCCCAAGTATTATAAAACAAAGAATTTCGGTTGGCAAGACGATTGGAGGAAACGATATTTGGGCGATACAAATTGCCAAAGATTATAATACATCTCGGCTTTCGAGAAACTATGCCGATGAAAATTTCTTGTTTTCGAGAAGACTCCTCGAACAATCGCTTACTAAAGATGATGCACTCTTCCTCGAAACTCATGTGTCAAGGAAACTCTATACAAACGACTATGCTCAACGGCCGACAATTCTGCTCACGGGCCAGCATCGAGGGTCAGAAGTTATGGCAAGCACGATGATAATGTACTTGATCAAAAGGTTGATAAAAGGGTATGTGGATAGCAACGCTGATATAAGTTATCTACTGGAAACAAGAAATTTATGGTTTATTCCTGTAATAGATAAAGACACTTATGAGGTCATCAAGACCACATATGAGACTAATGGTTCGCTCCCTACTCTTCTCAAAGATCGTGACACTAGCGCATGTCCCTCGGGAAACCTAGGCGTCAATTTAAGACTAAATTATCCTACCACTGGAACAGCCAATGCAGTCTCTGATTCATGTTCAGACTCCTACGGAGGTGCGTCTCCATTATCTCAGTCAGAATCTATAGCGATCAACAACTTTGTACAGCAGCATCCACCCAATCTCATGCTCAATATCGGAGCGTACAGTGGTGTTGTGTACTTACCGTTCTCTTATCTCCCATATAACGACATTTCTCAAAGCGCGTACCGCAGTGTAGGTGATGATGTCCTATTCAATAATCTATTCTTGAACTATTTGAATCATCCCACGATTAAGATTGGAACGAGCTATCAGAAATTCCAGCAAACGAGTGCGGGGGAAATCTCTGACTATTTCTATCACGACAAAGGAATCCCAGCTTTCACAGTTGAACTGGGGACTCAATCTTTAACCACTCGAACTTACTATCCAACCCCTTCAGACGCTAGGAATATATTGTCCGCTTATTATTCGTTCTTCGTTAATCTGATGTACCGTACTGGGCCCATTTTCGCCTTTTCTACCGTGTATCAAAAGATAGAAGGTTGTCAAGACAGCACAAGCTCATTCCTTAACTGCTCCACAGAAAAAGATTTTGTTTATTCAGCGAAATTTACTCTCACTAACATGGGCTTGACAGCATCAGGTGCACAGCATATCCTTATTAGATACAGTTCAGCATTAGCGCTTACTAACGTCAGTGTTTCTCTTAACAAAACGCAAAACTATGCCTTCCTCGACCAAAATTTCACGAACTTAAATTTCACTGTGGAAAATAATGCAAATGGAAACGGAATCCAATTCGTACAGGTGCCAGTTGATAGTTTGGTTCCCAGAGGAAATGCTTATATCTCGTTGATAGGCAAATTGCCGTCTCTAACAGTAAGCAATGCGCATATATCATTTGAGGTGTTATACACTAACACAGCGCAAGACTCACAATACTATCAAGTTTCAATAAAGACAGAAGGCACAGTAGAAACACAAACTAAACCAAATGTCAACAGTAGTGGGAAATCTAAGGCTCGAATGGCTCAAGACATAATCCTCATAATTTACTTCTCAACTTTAGGCATAGTTGCCCTTGGCATTGGAATTAGGAAACTTATTGTGAGAAAATCAGTTGCAAAAAGCCTTGGGACTTGAGATTCTTCATCTTCGAATTTTGTGGTGGAAAGCTCCATTAAATATTATTCATACATAATAATGAATTTTCTGTTGAAATCGAATAATAAGCATTAACTTTGAGTTTGATCACAGACGTGGAGCGAGATTCTTTCAGAAATAAAATCTAGAGGAAAAATATTTTAATGATATGAAATGGACGGCTTGAATTATTCAAAAAGACATCAGTGATAATTCGGTGCTCATGATATGTGTGGTATTATTTTTCTTCATAATTTTTACTTCCCATCTGCACGCGCATATTAAGAAAGTAATCAAAATTTCTAAGCTCAAAATTTCTCTATCATTTAAATTTAGATTATTTTGGCAGAAGCTGATATTAAACAAATTATATACTCAAGGCGCTAAAAGAATTCAAAGATTTCTTTAGAAGAATGACCGATAAACGTGAGGAAACTGAAGAAGCCAAGTTCGAGACTCTTGAGTATTGGAAGAATTTTAACGAAATGAGCGTATTGTTGATTAAACCTAAACAACAGCTGAAAAAACCCTCATAGCTCGCTAAGAAGGAAGAATTGGAAAAGAAAAATGCCGCTAAACTTCAGGAGGACAGAGAGCTTGCAAATTATAGATATAAATATCTACCTTTTGTCATTCAAGAGAGCCGATTGGACCTACTAGACACACCTGAGGCAGAAAAGGAATTGGAAATTGTTCAGAAGCAGGTATGAATTCAATTGAATCTAAGCTAATTCCACGTAGAATGAATACTTTATTCGCACTCAGAAAGAACATGTAAATTGTTTTTTCTTTCGATCCTCAAGTCTAATTCAGAACAACCCATCGAAAGGAGAAAGAATACTGCGTATTTTTCATGAAGACAGGAGCATGTCGATATGGTGATCCATTGCCACTTTTCACCTTCTTAACCAGATATCTGACATAGGACGGACGTGTAAGCGAGGACATGTCATACCAATCGCGTCGGAGACCATACTCGTAGAGCAAATGTTCAAAGATCCTTATGATAAAGTGAAGCAACTTGCAAAGAGCTTCGATGACACTCTACTAGAAGTATCGCAACATCTCTGAGAACTCGTGATGTAAAACCCGCGATTGTATTTTTGATTTCTTAGTTTGATGAAGAAGAGTCTCAAAAGAAATTCTACGAGTTCTATGATGATGTTTTCCCAGAATGGAATAAATTTGGAAAGATTGTCTTTTTTAAAGGCTGCAACAATCTTGCTCCTCATCTCCGAGGAAATATCTTCATAGAATACGAAAACATTAAAGACGCAATTGCAGCACTGGTCAAAATGCAAGGAAGGTTGGAAAAAGATTAGCTCTTGAATTGATTCTATCTTGTTTTTTTTACTGATTCAAGGTTTTATGATGGACAGCCTCTCAGAATATCATTTTCTCTAATCAAAGATTGGAAACAGGCTATTTGTGCCTATAATGGTATTCTGTTCGTGTTATTGGCTTTGTTGCTAATTACCTCCTCCTCTTATAGTGGGATCATGCCCGAAATACAGCGAATGCAATTTCCTTCATGTGTATAAAAATCCCAGAGATGAGTTTCCGCTTGCAGATAGAGAACAGGAGCCAGGACAGAAAAAACGCAGGTTCAATAGAGATGAGGGACATCGCAAAGACAATGAAAGAGAACCGCGAAGATCCCGAGAAAGGAAAAGACGTGATGATAGTCCTCGAGGAGAGAGCTCATCTGCTGAGAGACGTCATAAGAAAAAGAAAAATAAGAAAAGATCGAGATCGAGATCAGGTTCTCGATCTGAAAAACGGGATCGAGATCGCAAGCATAAACACAAGAAAGAGAAGCGCCATCGTCACAGAAAGGAAGAATCTCATCGTCGTAAAAAAAGGAGCAGAAGCAGGAGTTCTGGCTCTCACTCACGTAGTTCTTCTCTTGAATCGAAGGGGTCTGACAGGAAGGAGAAGAAAATAGAGTAACTCCAAATCTATTATTTGGTTGTCTTAGAAAGAATAGATAGAAAGATAACATAACGCAGCGGTTTTTCATGCAAACAATGTGTATCAATTAACAAATTTAGTTAAGGCAACCCAAAAGATGAATTCAAAGAAGTGAACTAGTTCTTATATTATTAAACTTTTGAATGAGGAAGAATAAGAACTTTAAGAAATAGATTTTCTGTGTTGTAATTAGAGAAAGTATTGAACAATGGATTAGCGGATTAGGTAATAACAAGAGATGGAGGCCTGAATCTAATTGTTGCAGGACTCTCCTCATAATTATGATTTACTTTAAGAATAATATCGATATTTTATGAACAAATCATAAAAAAATTTTCATTTCTCGATAATAGGATCCGATTCCCAACAAAAAAAAGTTTCCAGTCAGTTTCAGCGTGCTCGATACTTTTTAAGATCGAGAACCCAAGAGAATTATTTTCAATAGTTGTCCAGCCCTTCACTGAAGGAATCGTTGAGACGCTTTCGAGACCCTCCATAAGATTCCGGCATGTTCTGAGTCTTGTCTTCCTCATAAGATGAAGCTCTGGTTGTTTTTGCTTGGTAATTGCTTTCATAATTAAAATTGCTTTTCAATGTTGAGAGCGGAATTTTTTCTTTGCCCATGATCCGACCTCTGGCTGTTGTGAATCCTGAACTGACCTTATTGCCCTTGAGCACTAACCCGTGCAAAAAATAAAATGACGATTCAAATAGCAGGGAGTTACCTTTATCGATGGTGTTCTCATCAATGCCATCTATACTTCTTCGAACGTCGAATTGCTCTGATTGAGGCATTGTCATTAAATTCTTTAAAATTCTGTCAATTCTCATATCATCAGCTTGATTACTAAGCAAGATGAATGTAATGAGGCAGTGACTAAAAATAAATACTTTTTTTTATGCATTTCAATTTTCTTTTCGACGATGCTCTTAACATGAGAGTCAAACTCTAGTTTCCTCTTCAATTCGAAGAATTTTTGCTTGAAGAAACTTTTGACCTTTTTGATACGAAGTTACAGTTGTTGAAATGAGTAATTTTCTTTAAGATTACTTCTTCCCGAATGAATTTAGGGCGCCTATCATTATGATCTCCTTCCACTTCGTGTATTCTTGCATCTCCTGCGTATTTCTTATAATAATAAATTGCTCTTCTCAGTCTTTATCTCAAAAGTTTTACTTTGAACAGCTTTCTCGAATGATATATAGGCGTAATTTTGTCATTCCTTGCGTGGATGAAGAGCGCTGGAATCAGAATTTTGCCAACATGATCGATCGGAGAGATGTCCCTATCATTTAATTCGGTCAGAATGATACACAGATATTCATTCAAAAAAGAAGCAAGTATCCGTTCAGAGGAAAATTGAGTTGGCCAGAACAATTTACTCGATGTTGAATTTTGCTTTATTCAAAATTGCTTTTTTCACACCATTGTAAAAAAAGTCCCCAAACAGGGAGAGCAAGGTCTTGTTATAAGAAAAATTCCAATGATAAAATGGGAAACTTGAATTCTTACCCTGTAAGCCATTGCTTGGTCTCTACAAACCGCAGCTAAGTTACTGAAAGGAGAATCAAGAACTAATCCAGCGATTTTAGGATCTTCTGCAGCGTAGAGTATTGCTGTGCTGGCACCCATACTGCGGCCGTAAATTCCTATTCTACATTGGAATTTGTATAACACGATATTAGAATGAATTTTGAATACTCTGATATAAACGGGAGCTGTCGGAGATAGCTGATTACTGCTTGCAAGTCTCCTTTTTCTTTATGGCCTAAAGTCACAAATTCTCCCTGAGAAAGTCCACAACTAGAATAATAGACATTACATCCAAAAAATCAGAAAAATTTCACCCTGAAAAATCGAAGCAGCAAACAAGGATGTCTTCTGGCAAGAAGAGGTCAACCAGCTCTAAAGAATCTATGCGATTGCCGCAATTGCCATGGCATGCGATGATGCAGGGATAGGCCTGATCATTTGATTATTGAACTTTTTTCGATAGGATTAGATTTACAGTTTCTTTCAAAGTCTTTGGTGTAAAGAGACTGCATTTCAAAATATCTTTGAAAGTATTTGTGACATCAAAATCGATTCTTTGCATTTGTTTCTTTGATAATGTGAAAGTAGTCGGGCCAAGGTCCTTTTTGGGGTCGTACTTTGGTCTAAACCTATAAGATCTCAAATGACAGGGGATCTGTTACCTGTTTGGCCTTATTATAAGATTTGCCAATGACTCCATGATGACAGATGATATGGATGAAAAGTTTAAATTTGAAGTAAGTAAACCTACTCGGGAATAATTCCGAATTAGAACAAAGTTCTGGTTTGTAACGACGAAATATTATCTAAAAGTTATGTCTAATATGCAAACTCATAAGACTAGGAGTGAAATCAAATATTATGGAAGGTGCTTGAAACCAGCTTAGTTTGCCTTCTCAGAAATAGATAATTGAAATATCTTACTATTAGGAAATGAGTGAGAGCTGTGTGTTCGTTTTCTTACAGAAAATTAGAGCTTTTAAATGATTTCACACAGACGAGTTTCTACTGGAAGAGATAAAAAAAAAAGAAGCAAGACAATGTCAAGCTATAATTCATAAATTGAACTAACTAGAAAGAAAAGTACGAATTCCGCATATTTTTGTACCATAAGCGAGATAATATTCAATCAGAAATGGAACAGAAATGTTCTGATAGAGGGGCATTTCTTGGTCAATATCAAAAATATCGAGTGACTAAGGAAATCTTGACTGAAAACCATGAAAACTATTCGTCTAAGTCAACTGAGCCAAAACTTAAAGAACGATCTTGAGTGATCTTTGTTGAACTGCTGCCTTCTCATAAATCCTATTTATCGAGTAATTTAGTTGATACTTGATCATAAATCAAATATTTTCTACCTGAAAATCTATTTCTTCTATGGAAATGCAACGTTCTTGGATCTCAGTAAAAAGATTCTCATCTTTCGGCTTCATGAGTTCTAGATTCTGGGGGTCTTGAATAATTTCGTCTTCAGACGTGTCGCTCTCATAACTTGAATTCTTAATAATATTACGACCAGGATTCTGGGGTTCAGATCTAATGTTTTGAACTTTTGATTTAGGAAATTCAATTGCTGGTTTTTCTTGTCTCTTGTCCAATGAATACATTGAGTTGATATTCGAATTTGATTTAAGCTCGTTTTTCTGAGTTCTTTGATGCTTTCCAGAATCTCCAATTTTCATTTCTTCTCCTTCAGGCTCTTGATGACGAATGTTATAACGTCTGGAGCTGCTGTTTTTAATTGGACGATCCTGAGGCATTGAAGAAATTGTTGGCTGGGATGTTTGGGGCATTGAATTCTGTTGGATAGTTTTTTCTTGGGTGCTGAAACTTGCTGTTTTGATGTTATCACTAACAGGCACCTGGTTAGTGGAATTTGCTGAGAAGGGAGCTTGTGTATGAGAACTGTTTGGATGTTGAGAATTAGGAATGTACTGGAATTGAGCTTGTTGTGGTTGTGATTGTGTATGGTAGTTGGGAATTCCAGACGGTTGAGCTAGGATTCCATTTTGATTCATAATTTGAATGAATTTTTGAAACAACTCCAACTGCTGGGGAGAAATCTGTTGAGGAAGTTGATTGCTCTGAGCTGTTGCACATACATTGACTAATTGTTGAAGAAGAGAAAACTGCTGCTGAATATTGTTAACTTGTGGAGGAACTGAAAATTGCTGCTCATTTGAGTTGAACTGGGAATTGGATTGTATTATCGGTACTCTTCCTGCATTCAGGTGCGGCATCTGTATTTGCTGAGGAGATGGATTATTTTGTTGGTGAGTATTATATCTCTGGCTCACACCCTCGTTCTTAACCGTGCTGTTTAAGGTGGTACTGTTATGAGGATTCCAGCTTTGCTGGTAATAATTTAAATTTTCTGGTACATCATTCACAGCTTTGGTTTGAAAATTTTTTTCATGACTCTTGCTGTCAACAATTGTATTTTCTCGTTGTATATGTTTTTCAGTCGTGTTTGCAACAGTCTTTTTCGTTTTCTTTGCATGACTCTGAAGGTACTCTCTAGTCCCTATGCATCAATTAATTTTAGCAACTGAGATTTAATCAATACTCTTGGAAACAAATTCCCAGAGCTCTTCTGGTATCTTTTGCTCGTTTTCTAGTAATATCTTGATAAGATCCTCTGCAAAGCGTTTATCATCTTCTGTGAAAAATGTAAAAGATGTTCCAATGGCTCCAGCCCGTCCTGTCCGACCAACACGATGGACATAATCTTCCATCTGAGTCGGAAAATCATAGTTTATCACATAGCTGATGTCCTTCACGTCTAATCCTCTTGCTAAAACGTTCGTTGCTACAAGGATTGGCACTTTGTTGCTTTTAAATAAATGCATAATTGTATCTCTTTGCTACAAAGAAGTGTAAAATTTATGATTGAAGATTCTATAGCGGCTACATACCTCCTGGCTTTTATCACCATGAATCGCAATGGATCTGTATTTTTGGGTAGATAATTCTCCCACAAGCTTATCACAATCTCCTTTTTTTTGACAGAAAATGAGTATTTTGCTTCCATCAATGATTTCTTTTAGCAGATTACGAAGCCTTAAATCTAGTTTAGTTTGCCGGAAAAATGAGAAATATCAACGTGGTAAGTTTTGTTCTTTGTGTAACAACCTTCACAATTTGTGCAACCGCTTTATTAACAGTTAGTTCTTCGTTTCCAATCACGATGTGGACAGGTTTCTCTCTGGTTAAAAGCGAATAATGCTCATGGGTTCATAAAAGTAGAGAACTGCATACCGGCAAAGATCCTCAGCGAGTCTTCTGACTTCTTGAGGCCAAGTTGCTGACCACATCAAAGTCTGGCGGTCTCTACGGATGTATTGAACAATTTTTTCGATTTGAGGAATAAAGCCCATGTCGAGCATCCTATCGGCCTCATCAATGACGAGATATGATACTCTTCTGAGGTTTAGGTCTCCTGATTCTAAAAAATCAATCAACCGTCCTGGCGTTGCCACTACCAGATCACATTTTTGTCGAAGCTCTTTCTTCTGAGGCCCGTGGCTGATTCCTCCGTAGATGCATGAAGAATTTAGATCTGATCCTGACCCAAAAGGAGCAAATTCCTGAAAAATCTGCATTGCTAGCTCACGAGTCGGAGTCAAAACGAGCGTTATTGGTCCTTCTCCTCTCTATGGTCATGTTGATAATCAAACAAACCAATATCTGTAACAATATTTACTCGCAACGGTTTCTGTGCTTTCATATGCACAATTGCAGGAAGCAAAAATGCTAGAGTTTTTCCAGAACCTGTTTGGGCTATTCCAATGAGATCATGACCTTTCAGGACAATTGGCCATCCTTGAGCTTGAATTGGAGTTGGGTTTTCGAATTTCTTTAATCTGATTACATCTAAAATGTACTTCGGAAATGAAGACTCTTCAAAAGTTGTAATTGGATTGGGGGCGTCTCCAGATTTTATTGTAATTTTCGAAGCGTCTCTGAATGCTTTAATTTCTTCGGGCTTCCTCAGCTTAACGCTGCTGCTTTCCTAGACACATGTCCTTTATTTATAACATTTCAAACAATTCCTACCCGATAAAAACTCTTTTCGATACGAACTAGTTGGTCATCATCTGAAATCACTGTTTTTTTGAATCCTTGATATTTGTAGTCCGCATTACGATCAAAGAGGTTGTTTCGAGAATAAAACTGAGCTTCCTATCCATCTTGAGTGAGATTTATTTCTGTTGTGGCAAAGTTACCTTTGATTGTTGTCTTCCATAGTAATTATCCTGAACAGGTTTCATCTTGGTATTTCGATTCGGATACCCGCCGTCGTCTTCGTAGTAATCAGAATAACTATGAGGAGTTGAGGTGCGAAAGACTGGAATTGGTCACCTATTTGGATCGAAGTCGTAACCGTAGTCAATATCTGCTTCCATCATATGAAAACAAAGTCTTATATAAATTTTATTCTTGAACTAATGATCTGTTTCTTGGCTTAAATAAGATATGAAAACTACTAGAGTTCAGGCGATTTAAATTGATTCCCGAGTTCGAAACATACATTTGGAAAGAAGAAGAACTAGATATAGAGTCAGAACCGAGCTCAGAGGGTCGTTAATATGAACCAACTGCATAAATACCGAGATTTACAGCCTAAAATATAGTAATATAGCAATTTTTCTGCAATTCTCTCAGCTTCGATTCCCAAAGCGGGATTAACAAGTGATAAGGGACGAATTTGCTTATCACTCCAAACGATATAAGTCAGCTCCTATATCTTATAAGTAAGTTCAAGATTGAGCAGGTAAGACAAGTTTCCAATTTCTAATCTGTTATTATGTATAGATAATAGCAATAATAAAAGCTTCTCTCTCTCTGTGAAATCATTGGTATATTTGAATAAAGAGTAAAATTATCAATCATATAAGCATTTGTTTAAAATCGTGTAATAAAGCAACTAAGAGCATATTGGGAAACTTCCACACATGATATATAATTGGTATAAACAACTAGTGGTTTTTCGTAAGTTAAGATTTGTAAATCCGGATCGTGTCAGTGATTTTGATTCTGCAAACAGGGCATACTTTTACATTCTTGCTGCAGCGCAAGCAGACTACATTATGTTTGCAAGGCATAAAAACCACGTCACGGTCATTCTCATAGCAAACAGCACAGTTCACCGAACTATCATATTCTTTGCTCGCAGGATCAAGGTAGGAAGTATGCGATCGTTTGACCCTATAAGTTGAAGAAGCTCCTATTTTGAAAATTGTGTTCTCTGCGAGCTCATAAGGTTCACTTTTCTGACCTTCAGGGCTGAGTCTTAACCAGGATCTAAAACACATTAGGCATTTTTTAGGGGAAAATTGAGAGCATTACCCGTTCGTCGAACCCATGTCCTCGAAGACAAATCTTCCCTCAATGTACTCTATCTTCGCGTGATTATTGCTCAGGTGCAAGTCGTCTGTAAATGCAATGCTATTGGGATGGCTGGCTTTTCGACCGATTGTGGCTGAATTTTGAATGTAGAATTCTTTGTTTAAGTGCAATCCTTCGATGATTTTGAGTTTCAGCTCTCCTTCGGTTCTGTCAATACAATTTATTTCCTCAACGAAGAACTGATTAGAGCCCAACTCTAGAATCTGACCTTCTTCAAGTTCGAGTTTAGCCTGAATTTTAATGAATGTTCCCGTCGTGCTACCAATATCAATGAGATAGAATTTGTCTTGATTAAATTCGATTTTGGAATGATGCCGACTCACACTCTCTTCTAAAATTACAATCTCGTTATTAGAATGCCGTCCTATTCTTCCTCCTGCTTCATTCAAGCAGTAGAAATTATTTGTTTGAACTCCATCAACAGGTTGGATTATCAGTTCCATTGGACCAGCTTCTTTCTTATCTCGGGGACCCTCTTCTTCAATCTTCATCTTGTTAGCGTGAGCACCAGTATTCCCTGTCTCCCATCCGAGGTTCTTCTCACTTCGAGGCTGGCTCTGTTCGATCTGCTCTTCTTGAGAGTCACTACGATGGAGCTCTCTACGAGCTTGATTGAAGTTGAAAGGCTCTTCAATGCACATATCTGTCTGAGGGATCTTGCAATTTGAGTCTTTGGCAATGCTTCGAGAAACAGAGTTCTTGCGAACTGACCCATGCGCCCTGTCTTGGACTGGGGATTTGATTAGCCTTGCTTCTGTTTTTTCTTCTTCCATGAGGTTCTTTCCGCTCTCCGTCATTCTGATGATTGTGTCTTCAACAAGTGGCTCTGAATCCATATTTTGGAGTGCATTCTTCTGGAAGATATTTTCGAGATGGCTTCGCTGTGCTGTTGCAAGGTTCGCTTTTTGGTGCCAAATACTGTTATTTTTGATGCTGAAAGAAGTTTCGCTTTTTAGAATAGATGCTCCTAGCTTCGGCTGGCTGAAAGCTGTTAGGTCCAGAACATTATCCGCGATCATATTTTTCATAGCTAAATTCTTCTGCTGCTGATCAAACTCATCTTGAAGCTGGTTTAGAATCAAAATAGCTATTTTGAATGATGATAATGAAGATTATGAATAAGACTGCTAAGGCTCACCTTTTCGGAGTCTCTTACGATGAATAGAGTTGTTTATGCTAAGCAAAGTAATCATTTCGTCGTCTTCAATATCGAAAATAGTAAGACCATCAATCTTATTAGCCTCTATTTGGAAATTTGGATCATTGAAAGAAAGGTAAAGAACTCTTACCAAAAACATTTCTATATTCAGCCATATTAATGAGGTCAAGCCAATCTTCGATCTCTTTCTTCCCCCATTTGTTTGGAGGCAATTCAAACTTCCCGACCAAGTCGTTAAGGTCCATTTCAATAGAATTTTAATTCAAATATTGAAGCAAAAAATTAGTTTGGGAATTTCTTAGGTTCAAAAATCGTTAGATAAACGAACCAAATTTCAGTTATTTGAAGCAGACTTGTAATCTCTTGTCTATCATTAATCCCTACACAAGATAATCATCACTGGTCATTGAACTGCTTTCTTAATACTGTTTTTCATAATACCATGTGTATATATCCCTAAGAGTGAGTGAATAAGTCACACAACCCTAAACAATTTTAATTTAATTTCGTTGTGGCAACTTGAAATGACCATAAAGAATACCTGCTCATAGGACAGTAGGATAATGTTCCAACTTTCTATATGAAGAGTACAGGTGGCTGCTACATACTTACAGAAATCTGCAATATCCTTAGCCCAAAGGGCTCACAACTAAAATACTCTGAGTTTTTCTTAGTCTACATTATTTTGGAGTGTGAGTCCGCAGAGGAGAAATTAGAAATTTGCTAATTTGATAAGTAGTTCTTAGTAAAGGTCTGAAACAATAAACTTCATATAATCATCGAGAAAGCTCGATAAAAGTTGCCTCTCCAAAATGATAATTACTAAGTTGAAGTAACTTTTTTTTTTTTATGATTTCCGTTCTCAGCCTTTAAATTGTCGCGGTATTTCCTTGCAACAAAATAATTCTCTGTAAAATAAAGAGAAAACAAGGAAATCAGTAAGGTTTGGATCTCCTCCTCTAAATGATGATTAAATTAATGATATAATTAGATCATGCTAAATCCCATGAGAGAAGTGGTTACTGTAAGATTATATAGAAAACTCTATTTATATTGTATAGCTTCGACAAATTTAGATTAAGCGCCATTACAAGCTCATTATCATCAAATAATAACCATTTTCTTGGTCAGCCTGAAATGAGTGAAATGAGTGAAATGAATCTTTTATGAATTAGATAAATAAAAGTTAGCAAGATATTTTAATAACGTTAGTAATTAAAATTATTTAGTAGTGAACTGTCTTTAAATAACAGCTATGTCAACTTGTCCAAGAAGAGGGAGAGAAATGAGAGAGTATAATGCCTCGCCATACAGTTACAAACGACAACCAAGTTACCAAGGTAGCGCAAGTTTCTATCTAAACAAAAGCTATGGAAGTACATATTCGACGGGAGTGCGAAATTTGGATTACCAAGAAACTTTTTTCAAAGAACGGTCTCCTACCAAGGGCAGTAGCATCGAATCAACTCCATTAGTGGGTGGCCGCAGAAACCAGGACTACATTAATCCAACATTTAGGACTTCCTTTGATTTTTTACAATCACCTCATGCAGATACGAGGTCCCCCAGTAGAAGCAAGGACAGATACCTCTCACAACCACAGTCTCCATTCCCAGAGAAATCAAAATCGAGAGAGAATTTAAATATGTCTTACTCTCACCCTAAAAATGATATCTCTATGGACTACGGAAGTCGAAGCACCGCAGATCTAGCAATAGGTAAAGATTCTGGTACGATTGTTCAGACTAGTCCCGAAAGAAGAGTGCTTATAAGAGACCCAAGCACTGAAATTTACTCCAAAAAGATAGTCAATGAAGCCACTCAGACCTATAGTCCACTCTATAAAGATCAAAAGAGCTATACCCAGGCTCCTCATCGTAATATTGAAGATTTGAGCGCTGAAGATATTGGTCTTCCTCGACAACAGCAAGCAAATATTCCGGGAGAGTCAACTCCCTATAGAGACGCTTACAGTCCTCAGAGTCACAAGAGTAACCTTGAGCGCTCTCGACTCACAACTATACAAAGAGAAAGTTATGCTAACCCTGAAACTCGGCTCCCACAAGAAGTCCGTGCGTTGGATGACTATGTTCCTGCCGACGTGGCAAACAAATCCCTCATTGAAGAACGGAACAAGAGAAAACAATTAGAAAAGGAACAAGATAAAGAACTTGTCCGAAATGTAATAAATAAAAACGAAAAGATAAATGCTCTGGAGCGTAAACACCACCAGAGCAAACGAGAAGAGAAGAGACATACTCTTGAAGAAAACATTCGATTGTTACGTGAAAAGGAAGCTCGTTACCAAA
>ENA-UOTZ01000055-UOTZ01000055.1-compost-metagenome-genome-assembly--contig:-NODE-55-length-75434-cov-8.824276_pt1 | contig 75434 bp, 46 predicted proteins | sample MGYA00238144_ERZ746983 | MGnify/ENA primary metagenome ERZ746983 (study PRJEB28759, sample SAMN06268863) | compost metagenome | isolation source: single cell | place: USA: California, Emeryville, Joint...
TCATGCATTATATTATATCGGTATTTCATTCTATTTAATTATGTGAAAGTATATTTTCATTCTTAATCTCCTTGTCAATCGCAGTTAAGTTTCCCATGTTGCATGTATATATATAATAGATATCTATGTTGTACGTCAACAACGATTCGCAGAATAACATCTCAAATTCGGTCAGATAAGTTATTGAAAACATGATGTGATGATCCCTAATAGTGTTTGCCATAAGTTCTTCATTGAGCGTGCTGAGATCATTGTTGCAAAGTACGGTACAAGTTAAATTTTCTGGCGAGTCGAGTGAAGTGAAGATGTAAAAGACCTATGAGTCTGGTCACGTTTGGACGTATGAAATATTAAATAAACCTGCTTGATCCTATATTGTTTCAACAAGGTACCGATTAAGAAAAATGCATAAATATACTCAAAAGATATCAAGTACTCAATGAGGTTAACGTGCCTGATATCGAACTTTTTCATAAAAAGCAAAATTCAATACGATGCGAGCTCAGAAATAATAGGACTTCGGTTGAATGGAGTTTTCTTCTGGGCTGTTAAAGTGAAATGATTCGAATAAAGATCTCTTAATAAATTTCAACAATTAGAACCATTCTCTGCAATGTGCATAATACCACTTTCATTAAGTGAGTCAGATTGCCAGCGACAACAGCATACCACCGGTAGACGATTCGCAAGGTAGAAGGCAAGAAATATGAGAATCTGAAACAATAACTAACTTATATATAAACATCTTCTAACACTATCGTATCTGAATGTTTATTGAACGAAACCTCTTAGCTTTAAAAAAGATGCCAAGAGCGAATAGTTTGGTATTATATCTTCATTCCGGATGAGTGCCTATCAAGACTCAGACCTAAAGTAATTAAATAAAATTGCTTTCAGTACAACTCGCCGGAAGGATATTTTTTTATCAGTGAGTGGTATATTGATTAATTTTGAAATAGAATCACACAAAAACAGTCAGTTCTCTGAAATCTTGTCTAGTGTTTAATTTTGTAGCTCTCTCCCTTTCTCTCTAGGATTTGAACACTTAAAAAGGTTCTTAGTTGATGCTAATTGAGACAAAGTCTTGATATATGCATTCTTCTTAAAGCTTCACTTGTCTATGTCTTGATTTGATTGACAAATGGAATCACACTCTTGATGCGATACTTAGATCACCTGACTATCATTCACTGTCACATCAGTAAGAATTAATCAATTTTTTCGAATTATTGGTTAATGTGGATTATTGTTCAGCTCACTTCTCGATAATTAATTTATCAACTGGTGAATTTTGCCAAATTAAACAAGAGCCTATCGGAGATGATTTATTTGACAAATCAAAACAAATAGATTCCAAATCACGAGAAATGCACGCTCTTTGCAACAGCTCTCCTGCTCTTTCTCAGAATATCAAGCATACGACCGCTAGCCAAGAAGCCGGAGACACTGCTCGTACCGGAAAGGTAAGACTATACCATCTTTTGATTCAGAGTTTGTAAAATATCATGTTTAGAAACCTTAGTGCTCGACCTCGCTGAAACACTTATTCATTGTAAATCATTCGATTTCGACAACGTCACCGCGTACTTAAAGGTAGAACTTCTTAAAATTTCGATCAGACTAATCAAGCTCCAGGTTACTATTGGCAATCAAGAAATGAGCCTATTCGTTAGCAAGAGACCAGGTCTCGAGGAGTTTTTAGCTAGAATGGCTCAAAGCTACAACCTAGTGCTCTTTACCTCAGCGCTCAAGGAGTATGCTCATGCGATCCTAAAGCAAATGAAGATCGAGAAGTTTTTCTGTAAGGTGCTTCACAGAGGTCACTGCCAAAGAAATCCTTATCGACAGCACGAAAAAAGCTTGGCAATACTCAGGATCCCTCCAAAAGACATCATCCTTGTCGATGTAACCGTTTTAATTCGGCCGCAGTGTCTTATCTGATTAATATTAGGATTCTAGTGTCCATGTTAGAAAGCAACCATATAATATCCTGCTCATTAAGACATACAGAGGAGAGAGGAACGATTGCGAACTAGCAAAAGTCGCAGATTTCCTTGAAAGTTTGGCTGAAAAAGCCGATGTTAGACCAGTCATGGAGAATTTCATTAACTATGAGCTCGAGAAAGCAGCGGGTGGCATTACCAGCAGAACCGCCGAGACTACTCCAAAAAATACAACAGCAAAGTTCATCCAAGGCATTGAGAATCGAGACCAATGGGATTGCTTCAGTTCTAGAGATGTTTCATTAGAAAGCGAACTTGAAAGCCTCGATGAAGATTGTGATGGAGCTGGCCTTACTTCGAGAGTGCCAGCTTTTAAACCACAAAAAAAGGCCTTATTGGACAGTTCAAAGACAAAAGCCAATGCCATTCTCAAGTTCGAGGCACGAGTAGATGACGATGTATCGACTGATGAATCCGCTGATGGAATAGTCGCTCGTCCGGAGACAAATACTACAGCAGGCGGCACCAGCGAAATTTGCAAAGAAATAACAATGAAGATACCTCTTGAAGCGTTGTTCATCACTGAGCTTTCATGTGTATTTGAGAAATTACCAGTGATGACACCCAAATCCCAATATCACATACTCAGTTCCAGTCCTCGCATAGGTTTTGCTTGACCATTGGTTGTTGAGTTTCATCTCTCCCCCTCCCCAAATTTGATCCCATAGTAAATTTTATTAGTCCTTAGAGTTCAGCCTTCGGAGTTTGAATTCAATTGATAAAACGTTTCTTAAGTAGGTTTTATATAAAATTCTTGTTCCTTGTAATATTTATTTCGGAGTATTACAAACAGGTAGGTATACATATTTCCAAAGTATTTTCATAAAAATAAAGTGAGTACGTTTTAAAGAAAAATATTGTCTATGTACAATTGCTTAATTAAAAGTCGTTCTCCTTGAAAGGAATCATAGATTTACGTTCTTTATGATGAGGATTATGATCTTTTTATGAGGATATAGAGGCAAAAATTCTCTTTGAACTACAGAGAAGCATTAATCTTGTGGAAAAATGTATATTATAAATGAGAATTACTACTAATGAAAGATATAACCACAATTTTATAAAAAAATGAGTCTTTCTTTTTGCGATTTTTCAAAGAGTTCATTCTCGAAGAAGAACTTAACACAGGGCGGTAATAGACAGCGTTTCTTCTCTCGCAACGATAAGCCTCCAGATCTCGTACGTGGGATAGTACAAGAGATCAATAAACAGAAGACAGAATAGTATTATCGTCAGAAGTGTCGTTCTTTTGTACTTCTGCGTTAAATAAACGATAGGATTCGCGATTACTGTCGCGCCCAAAAACGCGATTCCACCCAAATACAGCGTGTCTTCAACGGTGACACGCTTCGAGAGCAACGTGACGAATACTGAAGTCGACGATGTGAATATAGCCATGAACGAGGCAGTTGCCGTCGCTCTTATCGGTGGAATGCCAAAACTTAACAGCAGCGGCACAAAGAGCAGCGCTCCTCCCAGCCCTATCACCCCTCCAAGGAACCCTACCCCGAGCGAGATAGCACTCAGTTTCCTGATGTTCGTTAAACTGACTCTATATTCATCAGACAGGTCCATGTCGGAGTTTTCTCGTGCTTTATCATTTCTCTTGACTATTAAGACACCAATGCTCCAGAATATCGAGCAAAGGATGATATTTGAGCAATACACGAGCCAATAGTCTACACTGCAATATTCGATGCCCACTATCGAAGAGACGCCTTTGCTTCCGTTAACCAGCTGAAGCAAGAAACTTAGCAGGAGGTAAGAAACAAATTGGAGGTAAATTTCCCAAGGAAATAGTCTGGTTTCTTTCTTCAATAGTTGCTGGTAGTGAGAGTTGGTAATTTTGGTTATCGGGGTATCTCGATCACTTTCTGACGTAGGAGACGCACCGAACCTTTTAACCTGAGGGGAAATAGCTGAGTATTGGACGGTTGACGACTCGTTTATGTCATTTGCTTCGATTTTAGAGTCATTGCCGTCTTTAAGCAATGAGTTTTTTAGCTCCCGAGAATTTTCTTGTGCTGAGCGAGCTCGGGCTTCTCGATCTTTCTGTAAGGACTTTTTGATGTTTTCCCACATGCTTTTGAGCACGACAACCGAGACGACCCAAACCAAGCACACGGTCGCGACTTCGGGTATGATACTATTGGCAAGAGTTCCGAATTTCGCTCCTAAAACCAGCAATGGAGCGCAAATAGCAACGATATCGTAGATAATGACAGGTCGCTTGTATTTGGGTTCTCGGAGAAGGGCTTTGAGAGCGACTCCAGAGAGCAAACCTCCGAAAACGACAGAATAAACAACACGAACTGCTTCGTTGGCTGAGTACCCGAAGATTAATATGAAAACTGGGATCACGAATGATGAGCCACCGACGCCGCCTGCGTTAGCGAACCCGATGATGATAATAACGAGAATAGATCCAAAAATTTCAGTATGGGTCAGATCTGGAAGGATGTTTTTATGTGTACACACGCCTTTGATGCAGTAATATGGCTCTCCGCATGGGTCGTGACCGTCTTTGTCGATTGTGCATTTGGAACCCGGGCTCAGGTGAGAATTGAAACCTCCTAATACGGAAACAGGAGATTCTTTTGGTTCAATTACTGTCCAACTGCCAATGGGAGGTATGGGCTCAGTAAGCCTCGCTGTTTGGAAAAGAAGGGTGAAAACGACTGCCAAGAGGAGGCGGCTGAGCATAACGAATCAAGCTTTGTGTAAAGATGGATCACGCAGTGTGATTAAAATTTAAAGTTGAATCAGAGCGCTCGCTCTTTGATTTCTGACTGTGGGTTTGTGAGAGCTGCCTTCAAAGTAAAGATGAGCAAATCTGGAGGAGACTGTGCTTGGTGAATACATTCATTGAGCAGGCTCCAGGCAATGAATGACAGCTGACCATCCATGAAAACAAAATTTTCAAAAATTGCAGAATGAAGACCAGCTCATTCTCTTTTTCACAGTTCTTAAGCCATAGGATACCCACCATAGGATATACTTTAGAGAATTTACCAACCGCCGCTGTATTAGACTTCGTGGCAATCAATTTTCCGTAAGCTATAATGAGCTCAAGATACCTCTAATTGTGTGCCATGTCTGTCTGTTGGTTGCTTTCCATGAAGATTGCGAATAGGTAGAGACACGCACAAGGGATTGTTTCCTTGGGACGATGATTTCAATAATGCATTGATGTGAAAAACACGTGTTTTTAATCGTTTTGAAAAAAGTTTACTATACAACCTTGCGAAATTGATGAAAGTACGTAGCATACACAAGACAAGAGAGGTCTCTCAAAAAATGGTTACCTTTCTCATATCATAAGATTCTACTAGTATCATCTTCTAGACTATCTTTTCGCAGTTTAGTTCGCTGCTATTGTGAGTCACACAAAAATCTCAAAAGAAATAGCATGTTGATTTGACAACAACTTGATTCTCTACAAAAGGAATCAGGAATATTACCTTCAACAAAAAAATCAAAGTGACAGAGAGTTTTTTCTACCCTTTCTCCCATCATCGATCCTCATTGTGTAACTAACGAGTTTCCCAGATGGACTCAGTATGCAGCTCTATTGCTTTGAGGGGTAAATCGCTTGCTCTAAGGCTTTTCCTTTCAAATTTCTTTTAAATTTCTTGCTATGAATCATCCCAGAATCAGTATTTAGAATTTGTTAATCAAAATTTCATAAATTATTTACTGACGGCCCGATAAATTCGAATTTTTTTTAGATCATCAAATAAATTTTATAATTTAGAATGCTTTGAATGATAAATTCAATTTTTGAAAAAATTGATTACCGAAAGAAACCCAACACCATCTTCAAAATTTATTTTGTTGTTCGTGTTCCAGAAGACCCATTACGCTTAAACAGGCACTCTGCGTTCCTTATTCATAGCCGTGGTCAACCTAGAGCCGATCTATTTCTCAATTCGGGCTTTCTAACCCATGGTATGGTCAACCATAGGGTAAGGTGATCGCCTTCTCAAGTTTAACTACGATTTAAACTCGAAGCTTATAAAGTTCATATAATTCCTGAATCATTACAAAAGAACAAAACAAACAATTCTAAAGTACCTAATTAAAATTTTATGTTGAACTCGTTTTGCTGGACCACCCAATCACACCCCAGAATTCTCAAAAGTTCGGAGCCGCAATGGCTAATTCTTTGCTTGGGAAAATATTTCGATCCTCCAAAACTTAGTTAATGCCTCCTACGTAGCACAAAAATCTTCAAAAAAGATGCTGATCGAAGGCCAATGGAGCCTGAGATTTGCCTCCAATGGTATAGAAAGGAACACAAATTGTTCTCATATAAATTAATAAACTTTTCACAATCAAGCGCCAGTCAGCGGTTAAATTCCTTCGCAGAACTAAAACAATTTTATTTATCGTTCGTTGAATGTGACGAACTATAATGACGTAATTAAGTTCGTGCATCACTCCTTTGTGTTCGAACGAGCTATTCCAAGGGATATTAATAGAGCAACCGAAGAAATTAATAATCATTTAACCTTTTTCCAATCATGGAAAGGACCAAACTCATCAGCAAAACCTATGTCGAAAGCGGCGTTTTAAGCTCTTATATTGACTCAGTCCTACAAAAACAGGACCTGTACAATAAATCTTTTAAATTTTGCGCTCAAAACCACATTTCATAGTCCAAGTATTCCTGTAAAACGAAAAGTCAAAAAGACCTTGGCAGTGGATCTCGATGGGACGTTAATTTACACGTTCTACAAGGCACCAACTCCCAGTTGTGCCGATCTTTCCGTAAAAGAAGCTTTTGTATAACCGCTCTCTAATCGTTTCCTTAGTTGCAAATATCAAATGAACAACAGATGTACCACGTGATGAGAAGACCCGACGTTGAGAAGTTCATTGAAACCGCCTCAAAGAAATTCACTATTGTCATTTATACTTCAAGTCTCCTCGAAGTAATCACGCAGCTTGTGAGTTAGTTTAATTAATTAATATCTTGATTTATTAGTATGCGACTCATATCATAAAATGGCTTGGCATAGAGAAATACATCTCGAAAATTTACCATCGAGAGGACTGTTTATACGTTCCAGGGTTCAATTACATCAAGGACTTAACGAAAATTAACGTCGATTTCAAAGATTTGGTCTTTGTTGACGTAACTATTTATAATTAGTTAAGCAAGTCCTCAAACAGTCGTTTAATTAGGATTCTGACATCCAGCTCCTTTCGCATCCATCTAACAGTCTGAAGATGAAGCCTTTCAAAGGAGATCTGTACGACGACGAGCTCATGAAAATTTTGCCTATGTTACTACAGCTTGCAGATCTAGAAGACGTTCGTCCGACCATTACGAAGTTCAAAGAGTTCCTTCGGACTGAAAGAAAGAAACAATCAGATGCCCTTTGCGAACAGGAAACTACGGAGGACAAAGCCAACGATTTGAAGAAGCTCAGCTTAATTCCTCGAATGCCAAAAAGCGATCCCTCTGTGGATGCCAAATCCAAAGAGAAATATAGCTTAAAAGTAACACCGGAGACTTCAGCCAGCCCCAATAGATCTCCTGAAAGGTCTCCTAACAGATCTCCTGGCTTGTCTCTTGACAGATCTCCTGGGATGTCTCCTGAGAGATCCCCTGAAAGATCCCCTGAGAGATCTCCTGAGAAAACTGCTGATACTGCTAGGAAGCAATCAGCGTCTCTTCTGAAAACTAGAGCAAATTTGGTAAAATTGGCACCGATACTTTCAAAATGTTCTGTAAACGTATCTTAATTGATGTCATACGAGACTAATATGGGCGCATCAAGACCATTGGAGCAGCTCTTGATCTGTTTTTTTTGTTGCCCCTTACATAATTTATTAATAAAGTGCTTAGTTAGCCAGAGTACTTCCATACTTATCAATTTAATTAACTCAAGGATAGTACCTTGTTCCTTTTAAATAGAAAAGCACTTTTATCATAAATATTGCGTACAAAAGATTCCGTCAGTTACGAATATCTCAAACACACTCTCACATTTGGAGATTTAGCTGTAAATAGACGCGACAGAGGCTTTTCTGCTTAGATTAGTGGATTTTTCTGCTTGGTTTAGGTGATTGTTATACTTCTTTCCACGTTAAGCGCGCTCCCTATAAAGGTAGTTATTACAGATTTCACTGAATTTGAGAAATAGCTCTAACTCCACAAGGCCAGAAACTGTTAAAAGCGAATTTGCATATGAAGTAACAGCTCGTCTTTCATCTCTTACCCATTAGTGATGAACTTCTTTTCGCAATAATAGTAATGATTCTGTTTATTATGAGTTCAAAGATTAATGATCAAGCTAAAAAGACATGAGAGAATCGGTTCTTTTCAAAACAAATTCAGACATTTCTATTCAAGAGTTACGTCTAAATATGAGAGGCAAAGAATCTATCTACCAAAGTATAAAGTATTAACTCATTTTCATTGGATCTTTATTTCTAACTAACGAAAAGCTGAATTCTGAACCAGAACACAGTCCTCTCTCCTACATACTTTATTCGCTATAGTTTAATTCTGTTGCTTTAACCTCACCTTGATTAAGAGCTTTCTATACTGCTCTGCGAATTATTCTCAAAAATGTTTTTCAGTGATTTAATAACTGGCAGCTTCATCTTCGACTCGTCACAGATTACGGATCACAGAATTAAATTCTTCGGTTATTGTAGGGTTTCAGTAAAATTAAATGTTCTTTGAATTGATTTTTTAAAAACGAAACGCAAGCTGAGAATTTTTTAGTTTGATCAAATTTACCGCGTTGAATTTTCTCAGCAAACGCATTATCGCATCGTAAAATGTTCTATAGTCATACTGGATATCGACTCAATGCTTCTCTGTCATATGTAGATAGGACTCTTAGACTTTGTGCATCTGGTGAATGACAGACATTTTCCCACGACAATTAGCAACGTTTGGAGGCAGTTTCATTTAATGAAACTCGCTTCTTGAATTTTCAGTAGAGCAGAAAGATGAATCACAGACCTATTTTCAGCTCTACTGATGAGGCCAGTCAAAATTTGAAGCTTAATTAGAATTGGGTTTAAAACGATATTTGTGGGTATTTGTCGCTGGACCATTCGTTGATGATTTAAATAAGTAAAAAGCCCTAATCCAGTGTTCAGGAGTAAAGAAGGGTTTTCTAAGAAACAGTTGCCTTCTCTTCCACTCCACCCAGGGTCTTCGCTTTGTCTCGAAGCGATCTTAGATGAGCAAGTGAGTATATGAAAGAAAAAAGTATTCGAGTTTGGTTCCATGAGATAGTTGCAGAAAATGAATTAATCTGGATCAGAATTTAATTTTTTTTTTGAAAATTATAAACGTATTTTGATCACTCATGAAAAGTGACGAAGTATCATGACGTACGTAAAATTATTACATCAGCAATTTAAGTTCCTAAATGAACTAACAAGGCGAGGGATAATAAGGCATCACGGAAGATCATAATAATCATTAATATCTTCAGTAAAAAATGGAATTCGACACTCTACCAACCAAAATGCTCACCGAGAGCGACGCTCGATTTTCATCGGATCTTTTTCCTCAGAAGTTTGACTTGTAAGCATAAAGCGTCTGATCGTAGTGCTAACTATTGCATTGTGCAGGCCAACTAGCCAAAAGAGCTTTTCAGAACCACCGAAATTCAAAAAGACCCTAGCCCTCGATCTTGATGGCACTCTAATTTATAGCTTTAGTGAGCCTCCAACTCTCCCTTACTTCAAGCTCACAGTAAGAAAAAGCTACCTATAACAACGCTCTAATCGTTTCTAAAGCTACAAGTCATGGATGAAGAACAGATTTACTATGTGACCAAAAGACCCGGAGTTGAGAAATTCATTGAAGCTGTCGCAAAGAAGTTCAGGATCGTGATTTATACCACGAGTCTCCTCGAAGTAATCACTCAGTTTCTATATAGACGCTAATCTCTTGACTTATTAGTATGCGACTCAAATTTTAAAATATTATGGCTTAGACCAATACGTTTCGAGAATTTTCCATCGAGACGACTGCTCATTCGTTCCAGGCTTCAACTACCTCAAGGACTTATCGATTATTGGGGTCAGTTTCTCAGACTTAGTTTTTATTGACGTAATCCTTACTTGTAATTTAAAAAGGGCTAATAGTTGCCAAATTAGGATTCTGACAAACAAGTGCAGTCTCAACCATCAAACAGTTTGAAAATTAAGCCATATAAAGGAGAACAGTACGATGATGAACTCACACGGATGCTGCCTTTGATTCTCCATCTTGGAGCTCAAGAGGACGTGCGTCCAACTGTCTCAAAGTTCAAAGAGTTTCTTAGCTCGAAAACAAAAGAAAAATCCAATGGAGTTTGTGTATGCGATACTTTTGTGGGCTCAAACGATTTAAAAAAGATTGGATCAACTTCCCATTTACCAGAACACCTTCTCGTTTCATTTGGATTCAAAAGGGCTATCTGTTGCAAAGATAGAAAGGTGTGTGAATTAGGAGTAACCTCGAAGAGTCTCCTCGCACCAGAAAGCTCTCGAAGTAGATTTTTTTCGGACAGTCTGGAAAAGTCTCCTCGTAGACGTTTTTCGGATAGCAAAGTGCTAGGACCCTCGATTCCAAAGACGAGAGCTAATATGGTTTATTTGACTCCGATACTCCCAACGTGTAATGTAAGCGGGATTTAATGGTGGAAGAGACTAATGTATTACTGTTTGATCTCATTGGTTTCTTTCTCTCTAGAATTTTTTGTGAATTATGAATTACACCTGTCTAATAAATAATCAATTCACAGTATATTTATACTAATCAACTAATTTAATTGAGAATGTTGATCCATTGAATATGTACTTCGACAGCCCAAACTATCAGCGAATAAAAAACTCTTTAGATTAAGTATGTGCTCAGTAGTACTGACGAAAGCGGTCATTGTCACGAGGATTCGGGTGGAGTTTTTGAATAATTCGACATCCAATGAAGATCGTCAGAAATATTGATTTGATTATCACACTTTGCTAGGAAAGCAGTTTGCTAATTTCAACATTGAGGTGATTCTGAGAAATAGCAGAGAGATTTTCCAACTGAATATCAATTTAATTATGAATAACTTTCAGAATTAGCATTTCCTTTTCAGAGACCGTATAGAATCACAAAGCATGGATCTAAATTCCTTTTTCTATCGCTCTGAAGCAGTTTATTTACATATATTCATTGCTTTTGCTTCTTTTAACACGAAATACGCAATATCTTCACAAAATTAATTCAAAAGGTTGATTGCACCCACAACCCAACCAAGATTTTCAAATTTCAAGAAAAACTCTAAATACGCTCTCCCTCAACATCATCAGCCATCTTTAGCGTTCCGTAGCTCACTTCCGTTCTGCTTTGGTCAGTCGCAACTACATTAAATAATCTCAGACAAAATAATCTAAATCACATTGTTTTACGATAATCAGTGAAGGTGATATTGATATCAGGAATATCTCTCAATATCAATCGTGGCATCGTCGGGTATCTCCATGATTTGTATCCATTATCAATCTCCCAGTTCAAATTCCTGGAGTTCCAATGGTCGAGGTTCTGTTTGAAAACGAATTTGCTTCTACATTTCGAGATTCTCCATTCCCAAAACGCACAGAATATGGTATAGACAGTCACATAGCCCGCAAGGACTCCGACCAAGATCATTCCGCTCGCGAATCCTCCAAACAGTGCAACCAACAGCCAGATAATCAGCACGGCGAGGATAAACATATGGATGTTTCCCAGGATTCTTGCGATTTGGTCCTTTCCTGCCGTGCAGCTACGGAGTTCGTACCAAAAATGGTTGAATTCTTCTTGTGTGACTCGATTGTCTAAATCAGCGGTGTTGATTTTTGGAGGAGCCTGGTCGAGCTTCAAAGGCACAGATATCATCTTCGTTTCCATGGTTCAGATGCGAGAAACAAACTATTTGCTATTAGTTATTCGATTATACGCGCTGGACATTCCACTTTCTTATAGGTAAATATATTCCATTTTGAGTCGTTAAACAGTAAATTTTTCCAAGCAAAAATCTTCCGTGGTATTTAATAAAGAGCTCAACTTACTGAATTGGAATGATTATCGCGCACTTGATATATTCCATAGATGAGTTTAGACTGCTGAGCGGCTGCTAGTGTGAAATATAACGTGAAGTAAATTTTAGTTCGACTGGAAAACCGATCAGAAAAAGAAAGAGGGAATGCGGGCAGTGGGTTCTAATGGCAGTGAATCTTTCGAATCAGATGGCTAAAGAAAGTAGAGAACCATTCAATGAGTGTAAGAAAGAAGGAAAAAGATACAATTATCATGAAGATTCCTCTGAATGAGGAGTAAAGATTCAAATTTCGAAGGATTTTATTAATGTCTTAGACAAGGCAAAATGAAATCAGACATAAGTAGTGACAGGCATGATATGTTTGGCGGAGAAGTCGTTGGAAAGGAATAGTGAGTTTTTCGAAATTGTCTCTAAAATATTACCAAAATTTGATAAGCTAATCGTCTGTAGTATGTATAGCATGATTTGAGGTGAGGGTTTGGAATAATCTCTTGTATAGAGATGAAAAATCGCAGTGTATCGTATTGAAAAAAAAAAATCAATTGAGGGTTAGTGACTCATGCAGTTTAATTTGAGCAAAGCACCTTAGCTTTATAAAAAATAAAAAATTTTGGAGCAATAAATTGCTCAGGCACTCTGTATGCATCGTGTTTCTAAAGAAAAGTTATCAAAGCTTTAGTATGAAGGAGAATTGCTTGAAATCGTGTTGACTGAATAAATTTAGTGTCTAAAATGTAAGTGAGAATTCATGAACTAACTGACTGGTCTCTAATCTCAAATCGTTGAATGGATAGTTGGCTAATCGAAGCTTTTGCTGATGTGGATAGATTTTTCGGTTCAACATTGCATGTAATGAGGTTTATATCAAATTTAGGCATTTCATGAGCTACTTACTTAAATGTCTGCCCGCAATTCTCTATTAAATCACAGAATTGTTAGCTAATTGCTGCATACACTTGAATACAGATATTAGTTCTGTATCATCTAACTCCAACAGTGATTTTACCTCGAACAAAGACCATTTCTCTTGCTTTTCAGCAGGCTTTTTGTTGGTATATATGCATGAGGAGGTGCAGTTGAAGGCAGTGCTCTTGAGAAGCCGACGATTAACAAGTAACCTCTGTACACTTACAGACTTTCTTGAGCTTTATTTGCTTAAACAGTGGCCAGCGAGCGTCATGTGCGGCATTCTGATTCATTCAATCATAACATCAAAGAACTTTCATACTACGTCATGAAGACTACAACTAATACAACTACAACATCCTACACCACAAGTATTGGCAGCAGCTAACCCATCCTGGGGAAAAGGAGATTTGAGCAAATTTTTTTCTTTTCTAAGGCGATACCGACTCACAATCAAGACGTTTCTTTAAAGATTAGTTGTGCTGCTATTCGCACATTGAAACCTCCTACAATATTTCCAAGCTCATTGTTGAGTCACTGCTTATACTCTAATTAAAAAATAATCGAAGCAGGAAGCTTAATTAAATCTCACGAAGTATATAGTATGACAGATCTCATTATGAATGGTAGAGATATATAGCCTCTGTATCTACAAAAAAAAAACTTCGATAAATCCTCTGACTCAATCAATCCAATAGCATTGCAAGCGCACAAGTACTTTCTCTAAATGTATCCAATTAAATAATCTCTTTACCAAGATAAATAGATTTTAATACGTTGCTACACTTTAATTAGTTCTCAATTGAACAGAATGAGTGAGATGAGCTCTCACCATTATTTTCTTGTCTGTCTCTTCATCGTTTCAATAATCACCTTGGCAAAATCCCTCCAAATCTATGTCGATAACAGCTATTTGGGTTCTACCAGTGATGGACAGGAGCTTACGCCTTTCAAATCGCTATCAGATGCTATCAATTCAGTAGCGGATTCGAACACTCTGCAACTCGCTTCAATTCAATTGACTCTTGGTACGGGAGACGCTACACCTTATACCTTTGGGACTCAATCGCTATCTCCTGGCATTAACACTGATTTTTCAATAATTGGCAGCAGTTCTACATCTCTCAGCGATTGTGAAGGATTCCCTTCAATCCTCCTCTCTTCGTCCTCGTATTTCGGTCTCAGCGAGTCTAGCGCATCATCATCTCCTTCTATTGAAAGCAAATTCGTTCTATCGGGGATTAAGATCTTTGTTGATGGCTCAGTTTCTTCTTCCTTTGCAGTATTTATGGTCGGAGGCGCCTACGAGCAAATTACTTTGCAATCGGTTTGCCTAATTGACACTTACGACTCAGCGCAATCGCCTAATCCGCTCACATTTTCATTTTTCATGGCATCTAGACTGAATCTAATGGCTTTGAGCATTACTACTCAAGGTCTGCTGACTTTCGACATCCAGAAAATCTCACAGCAATTGCAGATTAGAGAAATTGACGCCAAATTCAGCCAAACGATAGCTTGGCCTCAAAACCGACCGATGAGCTACTTCACAATCACTGAGGAGGCAACTTCTACACTGGAGACAGAGGTGTCTGATGTTTCAATTACCTGCAGTAGTAGTCCAAGCGCGAGTAGCTATCTTACTTCCTTTCTCTCGTTGGATGCTGCAGGAACTTTCAGCGTGTCAAATTTAGCCATTAGCCAATGTAACGCTTTACTTGCCTCGGATTTCTTGACGGCCACCGCGTCTTCTTCGATTTCTATGAACGGAATTACGATTGATGCATGCTCTTTCGAGATCACCCGCCCTTTCGAAGCAGCAGTCAGCTCGATGTTTTTTCGCTTCGGAGGCTCTCAATCATATGCTTTAAGTACCATCACAATAAAAGACTCGGTCTTTGATTTCAGTTCTCTCGACCATTCGGACTACCCCTCAGATATGTTTTACTTCACGACCCAGGCGGGTTCCCCTTCGATCACTGTAAACGCACTAAGCATTTCGTCGTCGCAGTTTCTTGAAGGAGAAGCCGCAATAGTGAATCTCGACACTGACATGCCGTATGATTCTCTTGCGATATCAGGGATTTCACTTCTCGACAGCATCATCGATACTCGATACGTGGTACGCACCTTGGTGCCTGGGACTATATACACTCTTCCGAACGTCCGCTGGCTTAATTTAGATGAGTACTGGGTGAATAACTGCACTCTCAAGTACTCTTATTTGCTCGCTATAATCCAACGTAACTCGCAAATCGGGATGAATATCACGGATAAAGAGTACTATAATCTCCAAAATTGGACGATAACGAATTCGATTTTTACAGTGAATAGTCAGAATACTGCCGATTGCTTCCTCACTAACAACGGAGCGTTTCTTTACATGATAAATATCACTATCCATAACAATACTTTCAATGGATCAAGCGCGATTGCTACGAAAATTGACTCTGGGAACATGGTGCTATTAAATGCGGTTTTGTCGAATAATACGCAGATTTCAAGCACGTTTTACACTGATATTGCCTCCGCGAACCCCGATCGGGTTTATCTAACGAATCGGAGCATAGGAACGCCTGACGGCGACTTGATGAGGCTCTGCCGAATAACTTTTTGGCAAAACGTGACAGTAACAGACAATATTCTAACTGACTCCAGCGGGATACTCAATGTGGCAGTTCCATTGCTGGTGTTATATAACAGCACCTTTTCTAATAATTTGCTTCAATCGAGCGATACCCGGCTCCTTACGGTTGCAAGTTACACCGCATTGGGTCTTGACGCTGGGTATAACGCGTACGTGACCGATCCGACGACCGAGAGCTTCCTGTATTCGTCTTTTCCGCTTATCCTTCAGTTTTTAAACCGCGGGACGTCTGGCACAGCGGGGGTTCCAGAGGACCAAGTTCATCTCTATATCCTCGAGGACGTAGTGATCTCCTCGTGTTCCCTCGCGAATCAGGCCGGTGTGATCGAGATAACAGACTTAAACGAGCCTTCAACAGGTATTCATTTCTACAATGTGAACGCGAGCGGCTTTGATGACTACCCAGACGCTGATTCATCAGACGAAACAAACGTGTTTACCTTCCTTATGCATTATGATACAATCTCGTACTTCCGCATTGAAAACAGTAATTTCCAAGGCATCCGAGGCACTGGGACGTTTATGAAAATCGGGACGCTTCTACACGATAGTACGTTCATTTTTCGGTCGAATGTGATCAAAGACGCGCATGGAAGATCGGTGCTGGAATATCAAAACCAGGAGACAACAGCAATAGAGATTTCTAACAGCGTGTTCGATGATATCAGCGCCAATGGGACTTTCTTCTACATTTCAGTTTTCCTTATGTCCGGCGATTTGATCATTGCTAACAACACATTTTCAAATTGCCATGTCTCTTCCAGCAGCGAAACCGTCAACCAATTGAACATGATGCAGATCCAAATCTCTCAAACTGCGAGCGAGATGTCGATCTCCTTCACAAACTGCTTGTTCTCTTCATCGACGCTCACGACAACGAATGATTTCGTGCGCAATGTGTTTTATAATTCATTTATTTTCCTTTCAGCTGCGCAAATTCCATTGCATTTTGAGCAAGTCAGTTTTGATAACATCGGAGTGTTTTACGAGGATTCTTTGATAAGAGTGAGTACAAATCTCGTGAATTTCAAGGACTGCTCATTTTCTAACATCCTCACCTTCGAGGGTACCGGCATGATCTCCTTGGCCTTTGAGGAAGCGAATTTTACAGGCTGCTCATTTACGAATATCACCGGATCCAGCGATAAATACGGCTCGTTGCTTTATCTCTCGAACTCGATTAGCCAAGGTTTGACTAGTTTTCAGCTAGTCAACTCCTCATTCACGAATATACTATCAGCATCGGCATCTGTGCTCTATGTAGGTCAAGCCCTCATGAATATAATCGTGGAGGAATGCACATTTATGAATGTACTAACAACAGCAGATGCTGCGGTTGTCTTTGCGAAAACTCAGTTTGAAAAGTTTAATATTTCTCAGATAACCATCGATTTCAACGACACATTCACAACTCTGTGTTTTCCGGACCCTTACAACACCTCCTTGTCCACTGCTCCTCCATTCGTTCAGGGCTCATTCCTCAAAGCCACTGGAATCCAATTGGGCTCTGGAGCGACGTCGCCGATCATCGCTGATGTGTCGTTGCGAAGCTTAGATAACCTATTTGGCATCTTTTTAAACATTTCCCAAGGCCCGGAAACCGCGTTACTTCTTCGTAATTTTACTCAGAAGGGAGGTTTGAGTGACCGAAGGTTACTATCCTCCAGTTCGGCTTCAATGGGATATGGGTTGCTTGTTGTGGATAGCAGCTGGGTTGAATTGGAGGGCGTGACGTTGTCGGGTTTCAGCTTAGTTGATAATTCTATCATCAGTGTGAGCTGCTTGCATGATAAACCAACGAATTTAACTCTGAGTGCCTCAAGTTTTAGCTTGATCACTCTAACGAGCACTCTTCGGACCCTCAGTGCGCTACGGATAATGGCCTCGAGCTCGTTTTGTGGACACAGTATTCATATCTCGTCCACCAATTTTACTCAAATTACTTCTAATACGAATGGCTCTGTTATCTTGAATTTACAAGAGCCGAAAAGCACGTCTATGGCAGTCGTAGATTCACTTGTTGTGAATAATTGCTTATTTAGCGAAAACTCCGCTTCTTCTGGAGGAGCCATGTACTTTGCCTCCAAGGCTCCCAATTTCACCACTATCGAAATTCAAAACTCTCAATTTACTCAGAATTACGCGTCGGCGCAAGGCGGCGCACTTTGGCTCAATCTTCCCTCGCTTTCTCTCTCCGACTGCTTATTCACGAGCAACCAAGCGCTGCTGAGCGGTGGAGCTATCTACACGAATATTCCTCTGGACTTAGTGCAGTTAGAAGCCAGCAATAACACGAAATTCCTCACGAATAGCGTGGTAGAACAGTATGGAAAAGACTTAGCCTCAGACCCCATTTCACTCGGGGTTGCTCTCAATTCTGACGATTTACAGTCTCAGATGATCCAGTTAGATTCTACCAAGTCTCCTGTCACGCTACTAAATGTTTCTTCATTCGGGCTTCAAGCAGTGAGGATGGATCTTACTATCTACGATGTGTTCGGGCAGGTCGCAATCGATAACACCTCACCGAAAAAAATATTCATGATCGTTACTTCCTCCTTTCCAACAGGGATGTTCACGTACCTAAACTGCTCATCCACCGGCTGCTCGATCCTCCCGTCCGACCTTCAATTCGCAGGGAAGGCCGGTGAGAACGTCCAACTGCAAATCTCCTACGAGTCTCCTCTAGCTGAATTGAACTACACGCTAAATGTTGTTTTGAGAGCGTGCTTGCTCGGAGAAATAAACTCGACCGCGACAGGCCTTTGCAATGTTTGTCCTCCTGCCAAATACTCATTAGATCTCCACGACGAGCATTGCAAGCCATGCATGCACGGTGCAGTCTGCAACGGAGGAAGCTCCATCACCGTCCTTAACGGATATTGGAGAGCCAACACAACGTCCAGTAACGTGATAGCATGTCCTGACGAAGCCACATGTCTCGGAGGCACAACGGAGATGTCTTGTCTCACTGGCTATATGGGCCCGCTCTGCCAGCAGTGCGATAATAGCTTAAATTACGTGCGGTCTTCTGGCGGGAAATGCGGTCTGTGTCCGAGCTCACTCGCAAGGAACTTGGCAGCTTTAGTAGGGACGTCATTACTGACGGCTCTGTACCTCACAATCTTCATTTATGTTACAATTTCGTCCAATAGATCCTTCTACGTGAACTTAATCCTAACCGGACAGCGTGTCCCCCGAGCTGGGCCGTTCTTCACGTCTCTTACGAGTTACTGTCAGCTGTTAAACATCCTAATCTCCCTTGATAATACTCTCGCGGCGAGCTTCGGGTTCGGAAGCTTCGTCGGAAACCCGTACGAGGTGGTGTTTTTTTCTTCGGATTGCGCGCTGATTTCGACCGGCTTGAAAATATTTGAGGCGGTTCAATGGCGGGTGGTCATCTCGACTATCAGTCCCTTTGGCTATTGGATATTCTGCTCTACATTCCTCCTGATAGCGAGGAAATTTTCCAAAGGGGATAACAAAAAAGGCCTCAAGCTCGTGAAAGTCAAGCAGATACTCGGGATAAGCTTCATCTGCATGTTTATCCTCCAGCAGCCCAGCATCATCCGAGGTCTGATCGAGTTTTTCAATTGCCAGAAGCTCGATCCCGATTCTCCTGCCACATATATGGTTAATAATCTGAATATCCGATGCGATTCAGATGAATTTGTGAGTTATAAAATGAAAGCCATGATTCCATTCACCATCGCCTGGGGCGCCGTAATCCCTGTGACAGCGTATTGTTTGCTACACTACAATAGAAAGAAGCTCAGACAGGAAACCATCAGAGTTATCCTGGGAAGTCTGGTCAATGAGTACAAAGATAGGGTGTACTACTGGGGCGTTGTGTTGATTATACTGAAAGAAGTGCTCTTGCTTGTGGCCAATGCGCTAAACGAGGACGTGGATTCGAGGATAATAGGCGTTCTCTTGATATTGGTAGTATATTTTTACCTGCTTATGTCAGAAAAACCGCAGTTCAATGCCAAGCACTATAAAATCGAGCTCTATGCAGTCACGGCGCTGATGCTGACCGCTGTTTTCATCCTTTTAAGAAGACTAGCTGATTCTCAGGTCATTCAGATCATTGCCCTGATCTGCCTAGTTTTCGTGAACTGCGCGATTGGGTTAGCGTATTTGAGGATAATTTTGAAATTGTTGTCGTCGAATAAAAAGGGGAAATTCGATAAATTCGTCGATAAGATTTGCTGCTTTGCACCAGCCAAACTCGTGAAGAAAACCTCGCGACTGGAAGTGAATCTCCGGTCAACGAAAATCAGGTCAGCGAAACAAATGGAAGAGGATAATATCAAAGGGGAGATGAAGGAGGCGATTGAAATCGATGAGCGTCCGAGGAAAATTAGCGATAGAATATCAGTTGATTCGAAGGACATAGCTCTGGTTGATGATCCAAAAGATGAACAATATCTGAGGAAATCGTTGCAGGATTTCCTGGTAGTTGAGAACGATCAGAGCGTGATGAACCAATCGGCGGATCATTTTTTTCTGTAGTGATAGTTTCCATCAAATTATATTTTTTTATTGATGTTTCACATCCTCGTAAAGATGTTGCGTTGCTTAATATTACTCTTTTAAAGGTATATCTATGGACTTCGAGTCTATTGTGTGAGGTGATGATCTGCGTGATTTATTTTCACTCAGATCTGTTTCACCTGGATATATTTTTTAAACCAATGATTCTGAATTGGATCTTCTCTTGAAAGTGAGTTATGAATATAGTCAAGACTAAAGGCCGCCAGCGAAATTTAGAGCTAATGAACATCTTATTTAGAAAGAATTTTTATTAACTTTCCTTTGAGCATTTCGTAAAAGAAATGATTGATAAATACGTAGTGGGTTGTCTCTGTCACCCTTAGCACATAAAGAATCCCTCTTCATTGATTTGTAAGTTACTGGTAAAATGTTATTATTGATGAAAGAATGAGCTTTAGAGAGAGAGAATAATATTGCTTTCGGGTAATTATGACTAACTAATCAGTAGCCTTAGTCATGCTGACAACGAAAATGCCCAAATAGCATAGCTTAAGATGAGAGCTAATTCAATCTACAAATATTCATTTAGACCTTTATGCTTTCCTAATCAATAAACTTTTAATTTCAGTTTTCAGCGTTGAGATACATTCCAAATGTAATAAAATTCTATCATAAATAGATCATAGTCATTGCTATTATTAACTTTGTAGATTGAAAATATTTCGCGCAGCAGAGGGCAAGCAATCAAAACATTAACTAAACGAAAGAGCTAAACACTCAAACGAATTATCTTAATCTAACGATCGATTTATTACCAATAAAGTCAGTACTCATTTATTTTTTCTGTAGTTAATTGCATACAATATTCATAACACGAGCTGAAAAAAATATAAAATCTAATGTTTTTCATTATGACTTCTCAAGAAATCTCTTAGAAAGCTCTCTCGAAAACTTCCCCTTCAAAATTCAGTTGATTTCCTTTTTTCTACATGGAATAAAACGCAAAATTGCTTCTATAAAAGTCATTTCATTGCCAGTTTTTAAGAAATTATTCCTTCGATTTCGATTCGACTCTACGTTTGCAGCTAAATGCTTTACTGAACAAAAATAAAAAGCCAAAAATTACAAATATTGTTATGATTCCTGAAACAGAGCCTACCGTTACTTCAAGCACAATATCGAAATGGAAAATATTACGATTCCTTGATGCTGGAGCCAACTCCGAGTACGCCTTTATCATTTCACATATACTGATCTATTCAATAAATAGAGCCTACATCGCTGAAGATCCTGAGGACAGTAAGGCCGTAGTGCTTAAGGTCACAAAGCTTTCAATGAGTTCGGCGCTGAAACGCGAAGCGACATTTTTAAAATCGCTCGCTCATGAAAATCTCATCGGTTTCAAGGATTATCAGGAGTCAGTCGAAATCGAGGTTTCTAATACAAAAACAGCGAAGGTCGCTCTGCTTGCGCTCGAGTACGCTGAGAACGGCGATATTCTCTCGTTAATCCAACAGAAAAAGCGCCTACCAGAGAAATTAGCTCGATCTTATTTCCAGCAGATAATCAACGCATTAGCTTTTCTCCATAAGAATCACATCGCGCATAGAGACATCAAGCCTGAGAACCTGCTGCTTGACCGCGATTATTGCATCAGGCTCGCAGATTTCGGCTTTGCTGAAAAATTCATCCCAGGCCAAAAAAGCGTCAAGATTGTGGGAACACCCACATACTTCCCTCCAGAAATGCATGAAAAACTGCCTCATTCACCCGAGAGCGCGGATCTATTCGCAGCGGGAATGATCTTGTTCATCTTAGTGAGTGGGTACATGCCGTTCGAGTCTGCTCATCAAAGTGACAAGGCTTATCGTCTTTTCCGAAGAGACGTGGATAGATTTTGGAGTTTTCATGAGGGGGTGATGAAGAATAAGGACCCTAATTTGAAGTTCAATCAGCAGTTGAAGGACCTGCTGAATAGAATCTACGACCCGGACCCAGAGAAACGAATTAGTCTCGAGGAAATCCATTCACATAAGTGGACGCAGGGGGAAACAATAGAGAATTCCCTTATAAAGGCGTGTGTTTCGCAGCTTCCATAAAATGAATACAAAATTGTTGAATATCCCAAGGATCTGTTCATAATTAGACTTTTAAATACTGGAACAGTCTATTGGATCGCTGGGTTCGGAAGAAATAAGTTCTCAGGATCTTGACTCTTAAGCAATTACAGTTTATTGTTTTTTTTTTAGATGATGATATAAATTCTTAATATTTGATTTAAATATTCATATATTTTAGCTCACTGAGTTATGTTGGGCGAATGAGATTCCGATAATAAATAAAATATTACTCGTAATCGTTTATTGTCTCTATTGGGAAAATTTAAATATCACCCTGAATACCGGTTCGCTCAAATGAAATCATGTTTCAGGCCTTGCTGTAACTGAAATTTCAATGAAGAACAAGTAACACGAAAGAAAAGGAAAAAGAAGAGCCAACCGGTTTTTTCTTTATGTTTTATAAAAGATTTCAATCACTGCATTGAATGTAACAAATTTTCCTGATTTTCGAAGTTATGAGTTAAATTTTTGGAACTAAAGAAGCAATTGAGATACCAAGCTACATTTCATTTTGGACAATCGGCTATTCAATAGCCAGGCTCTGAGGCAGCGAAGTAAATTTTCGGCTATACAGAAAAATTATACTTCGAAAGGAAAATGAGAAAGAAGTCGAATCGTAACAGATCCAAAGAACCCATTGGCTCGATGAAGCACGGACTTTTCGAAATACCCTCGAAATAGCGCTAATTCTGTAATCATCTCATGGCAGAGTATTTCATAGCTTTTTACAACAGCAAGGAAAGCAACAGGGATACTCTAATTTAGATATTACAAAGCTTTTCCAGACACAATGGCTCATTGGTCCGAATGTGTTTGATACTAAATTGGTCTGCAGAATAGAAGTCTGGAATTACGTTACAATCAAACATAAGGCAATATCGGAGTTCTCAGCTCCTCTTATTTCCCTTCACATTAGGACTCCTTTTTTCGATCTTTCTCGAAGGCTTTAAAATTCGGATCAACCTAAGCCGTTTGCGACCAAATTATTTTATTCCAAGTAAATCATTCCTTTCAAATCACCCTCGATAGAATGCTAATTTTTCATTCATGTCGGCCTGACATTGGCTGTATGAGACAAAAACAGCATTCGTGGTCTCACCACGTATATTGAATTCATCATATGGAATAGCCTAGCCAAGTTTTAAGAAGAAATTTTCAGAAGGGAATAATTTGATCTTGTTTGATAAGCATACAATCCAGACGAAGAATTAACCAAAAAAAGTTTCTCCTCTCTTAGCTTCTCGTTGTGTAGCCTTAAGTAGTGAATTAAGTCGTCAACTAGCTCAAATAAATCAAGTTTAGAACTTATCTACCATTAGATTACCAAAAAAAAACCATTGCTGTATTGCTTTGTTCGTTTCGAAGACCATTAATCGTTTTCTAGCTGGAAATGTAGCTGAGAAGATCACATATCGAGAACTTACTAACTTTATATATATATTCTCCAATCCTCTCAAAAAAGTTCTTCTCATTATCGACTTCGCTAAATCCCGTTTCTACTTCTATCTGGATATGAGCACCTGCACACCAGGACCATGAAAACCACGTTATAGAATCATAACGAAGGAACTTATACTTCTTAGCCTCCTCATTTGGATCGGCAGCATAGGACTACTAAAAACGTCAGGAATATTTCCATTCCTTTCTCTCAGAGGTCGAGGAGGGCCAGCTAATCGAAATAATATGCTTTCTATCTATTTGGCGGAAATTTTTTCTTGCTCATGAGTGAAATGAAATATATATACGTCAATTAACATTCTTAAGCTCTGTCAGAACGTTCGCACAGTAATTTCAAAATTAATTAATATTCAGAAAGATCTTTAGCCATAAAACTTCAAACTATGAAAAATTGCTTGTTGGTTTCATTGGTGTCAGTCATTGCTATCTTCCTTTTTCAATCAGCTAAGCTGATAGAGCCTTCTCTTGTCAATGAAAACTTGGGAAATTTTGAGTCGAGTCGCCTTCTGGCAGAATCTCAAGTTCATTTGACTCCAGGTTCGAAATGCGAGGTAGATGAAAACGGTCAGGACCCTTGTCCAGAGCCGTATTACTGTACTGGAGGTGTTTGCAAGCACAAAAATATATTTCCTGACATCTGGGGTACTGAAATCGGTGGGTCCATAATGGTTCTCATCATTATCGGTTTCTCTAGCGCAGGAGGCGTTGGAGGTTCATCATTCGTGAGTCCTATTTTCATTCTAATGTTTGGTTATACGGCCAATGAGGCTGTTAGACTTGTTTATGAGGTTGTTTTTGGAGGCTTGATTTCAGGCCTCGCGCTCAAAACCTTCCTCAGGGAACCTAAGTACGGTCGGCCAGTGATTATCTATGATATTGCTGTCATTTGTGCTCCTTTATTGAGCTTGGGCGCGAAATTCGGGACTCTTGCAAATGCCGTCCTGCCTGAAATAGCTATTGTGATCCTCATGTGGTCCACTTCTGTACTTGTGCTCAAAAGCATGTGGAAAAACATCAAAAAAAATTTACGTCAAGACCGAGAGGCTCGCGCGAAAGAGCATCGAGCTAAAGAAATTGAAGCTCAAAGAGAAAACGAGACCAATCAAGAAGTGAGAATTAACACAAGTCCCGAATCGAGAATTGATACTAGCCCTACAGCTCTAAAAAGAAGTGACGACAACCCTCAAATGAGGATTGTTGAAGTTCGGCCTTTTCAAGATTCCACTTCCAGTGTAAAAACAATGGAAACCATTGTTGATTCCAAGATACCCATTGTCGTAAATAACCCTCTATTGAAAGACCTGCTGAAGAGAGAAACTCGGAGATTTCCTTGGGAATATTATAGTCAATTCATCACTTATCTCGCTCTCACTTTCCTGCTCCAAGCTATCAACGGAAGCCGGGGCGCATCCTCGATCGCTGGGATTGAGTATTGCGATACGAACTATTGGCTTGTCTATTGCCTCGGTAATATTATCCTCTGCTTGATTTTCTGGTTCATGGGAGTCATGACTGTAAAGTCCAAAATTATAGCGCGGGAAAAAGCTGGCATGGATCTGTCCGATGAATACAAGCTCACTCGCTCAAACGTTTGGAAGCTGAGTTTGATCGCACTCATTGTTGGATTCCTTGGAGGTGCAGTCGGTATGGGAGGTGCGACGCTTGTTGTCCCTTTGCTTTTGAGCTTTGGGATTCCGCCGATAAGAGCGACAGCAACCGCCTCGTTTTTGGCTATCTTCACGTCTTCGACCTCAGTATTCGTCACTTTGGTCTCGAAGCGCGTGACGATCGTTGACGCGGTGTATTTATTTGGTATTGCATTTGTAGGCGCGACGGTAATCGCAAATCCTATCGTTTATTATACACAAAAATACAAAAGAACTGCTGTTTTGACGATTATCCTCTTCTGTCTATTATTTATCACCCTATTGTATTTCCCAGCTTATGAAACCTGGAGGCTCGTCGTGGCGAAAGATGAAACGCTGGCTGCTACAGCGTTATGTTGAGGTTCTGCTATGGGAAAAGATCCCAGCTATTGAGTTTATTTAATCATTAAGGAATATTCATTATTTAATAAAGTTGTGTCTTTATCTCTCATTAGTAATTCTCATGTGCAAAATAAAGTTCTTTCATATGATTCGTGTTTCTCTAACATCCAAAAGGATTATCTATATCAATTTCACAACAAGCTTGATTCTAACATAGCGAAACGAGTCGCAAAATCAATTCGGTTCAGCAAACAACTGACACGGACTACATTTTTGTTAAGGAAAGGAGAAGAAAGGTTACTCATGGCATTTGGTTGGCTCTAAAGGCGTTTTCAACCCCATAAGATCTCATGAAGTTTGGTGTAGATTAGGCTTCATCTACCGTTAAAGTGGCATTCCTCCGAAATTTTTTTTGAGACAAATGAGCAAGTAGACGATAGTCAGTCTTCGAAGAGATGAAATAAATTTTTAATGTCATAGGAAAATTTATTGAGGAAAAAAATGAACAGGAGCCGAATTGCAGCAAAAAAAAAGGCTTCATCGCTGTTTGGGACTTGCATTGGACTTTTTACGAATTAACCTCGTTATAGCACTCAATCTAACAATGTACTCTTTAATGGCAGAGTCATCTCAGAGCTTTTTACAACAGCAAAGAGATCGATAAAAAAAAATTCCACTCAATAAGCTTCTAATATGAGGATTTAGATAATACACGTCCACATTTACAAAAATTTATAAGTGCATAATGGTCATAGGTTTGAATGTAGTTGAAAATTAATTTATCTGCGTTTGGTGAGCAGGTGATTTCGTTACTATCTAACAAAAGTCAATATTGGAATTCTCAACCGCGCTTTTTTTCCTTCCTCAATTAATTTCCCTTTTTAGATCTTTCTCAAAAATCTTTAGAATTCACACCAAAATAAGTATTTTGCGATCAAGATTCTTTTATGTAAAATAGTTCCTTTGGAATTAGCTGATGAAATGGTAAATCTGCATTTCATATAAGCCTATTTATGGACAAAAGGAACCAAATATGAGCTCTTTTCCGGCTTGCTCCTTCTGCTGAAATCACACTCTAGCTTAGCCGGGCTTTAAGAAAAATTTTATGGAGGGCAAAATTTTGAAATTAGTGACATAAACACATAGTCCATTAAGATAATTCGCAAAAAAAAAAAGTATTCTTCTCTATTACTTCCTCGCTCTGCTATCGTGTGAGGCGAGTAAGCCATCAATTTGATCAACCAAATGCATTTTAAAGTCTTAGATAGCGTTAAATCTTAAAAATTCCATTGCTTTGATCATTTTGAAGCTCTCACTGGAGAGGTTGGTGAAGTACTGCTAATTCTCTCATACTCGAGAAATTAATAACTCCATTAGCCTATCCTCACCGAAAAGAAATCCACATTAATTATGTTTCCAAATTCCCTCTTTACTTCCGCCTGGATCTGAGAAAAAAATGCTCTCCAGTAGCATAGAGCATGAATAATAATAGGCTTTAGAAATAACAAAGAAGGGAGCCCATCACTCAAAACCTGTTGAATTGGAGCTTCGACATAAGACTACTCAAAACGACAACAGAGCATTTCTATTTCAACCTTTCAAACATCTCAAGCATCAACGAACGCCAATCAAACGAATCATGAACTGCCAATTCAATCCTAAAAAAATTTTTTCCTGTTCATGATTGATTGGAAATTTTTATAGCTGCTTATTTGCCTCTCTTAGCGGCTGCGCACTATAATATAAAAGCTAATTAAAACTCAGAAAAGATCTTGATTCCTGTAACTCAACAGTTATGAAAAATCATTTGTTGTTTTCAGTCCTTATTATCCTCCTTTTTCAAACAGCTAAGCTGATAGAACCTCACTCAGTTCCTGAAAACTTGGCATCTTATGAGTCTAAAAGCTCAGATAGTCGCCTTTTGACAGAATCCACAGTTCATTACTCACCAGGTTCCAAATGCGAGATAGGTAGTGACGGCCAGGATCCTTGCTCAGCGCCATATTACTGTACTGATGGTGTATGCAAACACAAAAATATTTTTCCTGACATATGGGGCAGAGAAATCGGTGGATCCATCTTGATTTTAATCATTATAGGTTTCTCTAGCGCAGCCGGTTCTGGCGGTTCGACTTTCGTGAATCCTATCTTCGTTCTATTGTTCGGATATACCGTCAATGAAGCCGTTAGACTCGTTTATGAGGTTGTTTTTGGAGGTTTGGTTTCAGGCCTCGCGCTCAAAACCTTCCTCCGAGAACCCAAGTATAACCGGCCAGTGATAGTCTACGACATTGCCCTCATTTGTGCTCCTTTGCTGGGCTTGGGAGCGAAACTCGGGACTCTTGCAAACACTGTCTTACCTGAGATAGTTATCGTGATCTTCCTATGGTCCACCGATGCACTCGTCTTCAGGAAAATGTGGAAAAACATTCAAGAAACCCGGCGCCGTGAACGAGAGTCCCAAGTCAAACCTGAAGTTAAAGAAATTGAAGCTCAGACAGCCCACGACCACAGTCCTGACGCGGTAATTGATACCAGTCCTGGAGCTCTAAAAAGAAGTGATGACAACGCTCAAATGAGAATTGTTGAAGTTAGACCTTTTCAAGATTCCGCTGCGAGTGTAAAAACAGCGGAACCTCTGGGTGATTCCAATCTACCCATTGCCGTCAACAACTCTCTATTGAAAAACCTGTTGAAGAAAGAAACTCGGCTGTTTCCTTGGGAATATTACCTTCAGTTTATCGTATACCTCGCTCTCAGTTTCCTTCTTCAAACTATCAACGGAAGCAAGGGCGCACCCTCGATCGCTGGTATCGAGTATTGTGATTCGAGCTATTGGGTTGCCTACGTACTCGGGAATATTCTCCTCGGCTTGGTTTTCTGGATTATCGGAGTCCTGACAGTCAAATCCAAGATTCGAGCGAGGGAAGAGGCTGACATGGACCTGTCCGGTGAATACAAGCTCACTCGCTCGAACGTTTGGAAGCTGAGTTTGATCGCACTTGTTGTAGGCTTCCTTGGAGGCGCGATCGGTATGGGAGGATCGACGCTCTTTGTCCCATTGCTGTTAAGCTTTGGGATGCCCCCGTTAAGAGCGACATCAACCGCTACGTTTTTGGCTATCTTCACATCTACGACTTCAGTGTTCGTCTCTTTGATCTCGAAGAAAGTGACAGTCGTCGATGCGGTGTATTTGTTTGGAATTGCGTTTTTAGGCGCGACGGTAATCGCGAACCCTATCGTTTATTACACACAGAAATACAAAAGAACTTCTTTGTTGTCACTCATACTGTTTTACCTACTTTTGATTACCCTTACGTATTACCCAGGTTACCAAATCTGGAGGCTCGTTGTTGCGAGTTCAGAAACTGTATCTTCTTCGTCTTTGTGTTGATATAATTCGGTTTCGAATTATATCGTAACGTTAGGACACCTTAGTTTCAGAATCGTTAGGCAAATTTCTTATTTAATGGAGTAGTGCTCATCTAACAAAATCTAATATCAAATATATAAACCTTCCATAATCATTTCATAATCTGCTGTTGATGTATCCTCAAGAATCGTCTTTGTCTGTAAAAATTTCATCAAAATGCTCCATTTCAAATCATAAAAAAGTCCTCTTCCAATATATAAACCATTCACAAATTTCACGAGTTTATTGCATCTCATTGTTTGTTAAAGAAGATCACATTGTAACATACATAAATATAATCCTGAGTCAGCTGAGTCAGACTGAGGTTGGAGTAGTTCTATATGATCTGTTGTGAAGTTTACTTGATTCGATGGTTATTATATGAATTTGAGGAGCAGGCATAAATATACACAAAGATAAGACTCAAATAAAATAATTCAAGTTATAAAGAGATAGGATTTTAGCAACTATCAAAAAGCTCTCTGATAACCAAATTTCTCATGTCTAATTAAATTTAAACTCAGGGCTTAAAGATTAATTTTCAATTATATTTCTCTCTCTCCTCAAATCCTCAGGCGTTTCGGATCGCTATTTGCCTCCAGTGACTTCACCTCCCTCCAAATGAGTGGTATCGGTTGCATTGTGTTGGGTTACGATCTTCTTGCCGCTTGGGAGGGTTGTGGTGTTGGTGACGATAACATCGGTCTTAATGGTGGTTTCGGTGGTTTCTTCGCTTTCGCTTTCGCTTTCAGACTCGGATTCAGGCTTACTCTCGGAACTTTCTTCACTTTCCTCCTCAGTGCTTTCCTCAGATTTCTCAGCGCTTTCTTCAGACTTCTCAGGCTTTTCGGTTTCTTCTTCTTCGGCGGCTTTCGATTTCTCGGTGCTTTCTTCCTCATTGTCTTTCATTGGGATGATATTGATGACTGGAACGTTGATTGGTATCGTTGAGGTGCCTGGTTGAGTCGTGGCGGTTGAGGATGGAATGTTGGTGGTGATTATAGGGACATTGCTTTCCGTGGGAATAGTGTTTACCGGGATGGTGTTAATCGTAGGAATATTGCTGCTCATAGTTGGAATATTGCTGCTGATGGTTGGAATGTTGCTGCTCATAGTTGGAATATTGCTGGTAATCGTAGGACCTTGAGGCTGTGTGTCCACCGGAAGGAACTCTCCCGATCCAAAACCCGGACTCAAGGTAAATTGGATTTGCGCAGTCGCATGGATAACTCCAAGGAGCGCGAAACAAAAAATGAGAATTTTGAACGAGGCCATGTGCTTCTTCTTTGAATTTTTTGGATTTTATGAAAATTCTGCTCTACAAATTGAATATAAAGCGTCGATTACAATCAGTAAGTAAAAGTCAGTTTTGCTTCTCTGTTTTTACTTATCCTGCTATCGAAAAATTCGATTAAGGTGAGTAGATCATTCGAGTTAATTTACAAGGCGCAAGAGAGTCTAATTCAACTCATTTTGCACCATAAATCATGGTTTAAAAGTCGAAATCTTCTAATTTGATCGAATATTTTTTTAGATAAAATCGTTACTGGTTTCCCAAAGCTATTTTGATCGAAACGGATACTCTGTCAGTGAATAGATATATTGAAACGGTATAGAACTATTATGCCTTAATATAATGAATACTTTTGATTATTTACTGAATAGCCAAGTAGAGCGAGGTCTAAGTCGGTTTTTTCTCAATTTTTGCCTGAGGCCCGATCAGCTGTCTAAGCCAATTACTAATTTGATAGAACTTTGTAAATTTGACTTGAATGCCCGTTAGATAGTCTTGAGAATAAAAAAACGATGACTTATTGTTACTATAAAGGAATTTCTGTCCAAAATGGCTGTGAGTATGAGCAAGAGTCACTAAGACGAAAGAGCGAAAGTTAAGGTTCACTATTAGCCTTGTTTGAAAGGCTTTGTTTGAGGGAGTATGTTGCTTGTGAAATTACTGGCCGATAAATCAATCTTTATGAGACACAATATTTTTCCAGAATTTTACACAAAATGTAAAGGCGACGAAAGTCGAAAAATGGTCATTGAAAGCTCGCTAATTTACGAGGAATCTTCGTCTGAAGAAGATAGCGAGGCTCGAAGATATAGTGCATGAATTATGAGAAAACGAATGGAGAAGATAGAGGTTATTTGGAGTGATTTGTAATTTTGAGTGTCTTTTTTTGATAGCTCATGAACAGTATAGTATAAATACGAATTTTTTTTTTTTAATTTCTACTGAATCTCCGAAAAATTCTATGAATGCAATAAATATCAAATATTCAAAGTTTCCTCTCACCAGGAAGATCTCTAAGTGCTGACTTCATATCCATGGTTCTCATGACAAGAGTAATTAAATAGAGGAATATGAATGATATGACAGATAAGGGTGTTCATGAATGCATGAGAAAAAAAAATTTTAAAAATTGTGTTTTCTAAATTGGAATTTAAAGTTATCTCCGAAGCAGTTAGAGAGGGATTTTGTGCCTTTTGAAGCGTGCCCCAGTAACTGTCAAGTACCTTGCTGGAGAGAGTGACTGTGCATAGATACTAGCCACGAAAAGACCTAAATTCATCCAAAATAATTTCGGAAGAAATTTTGTTCTTTTATTAAACTGCTCAAATCCATTATTAAAGTCATAAGATCATTAGTATTCAGAGAGAGAAACAACTGGTGTGGTTAAAGTGCTCAAGACAAAATTAGTCGTAGAATAGAAAGTAGAAATCACAATGGTTTCGTCAGCAATACACTATAAACTACTTGCGGTTGAAGGGCAGGGGTGAATTACAAGGAGTTCCATATAAAACGAAGAAAATCTGTCTGGCTGGGTATATTTGAAAAAGTATTTGTTTGAACACTCCATCCCATACACGGCATCCTAGGATCAAGGGATGAGGACTTTATATTCGTTTTCATTGGATTTGACGCTAAAATTTTGGAATTGATCATAAGTCATTGAAGGAAAGAACGAGAACAAAAAAAGGTGCGATGCTGAAGGATTACTCATGGACCAATCAATACGGAATCCATTCACGAACTCTTCTTGATTCAATGAAAACAAATAACCAAATAAATAACTAAAATTAGTTCATAGATCGAGGTTTTGCCTTATCATCCAAAACGAAAACTGAACCTTGCTTTCGAAAAAAAAGTAGTTGGACCTCTTGCCTGCAGAGACGACTAAAAAGTGCCTGTTGCTTTCTCAGTAAGGAATTTTTCTTTCTGATCCATCGAATTTGTTCAGAAAACTAATCGAAATATTCGAGCATATTAGAAGTTCTAAAAAGATACCTGTTAAATGTAAGACGAATGGATATTAACTAGCCTTCCAACATGGCTTTTATGGCAGAGAGCCTACTTTGAGATCGGTAGTGTCGAGCGGGTGTTGCATGTTTGATGCTCTTGTTGATACGTTGAAGGCTCTGTTCTCTTCATATAAATACTTTTTGACATCCTTTCCAAGAGCTCAGATTGCTGGGATTGATCCTTTCAGTGCTTTGATGATGGCCTCCATATGAGAGAGGTTTTCGTACTTATCAAAGGGCTTTGTACAGGAGCTAAATATAAGTGAAAATTTCAAACAGCATGTGATCGATTCCTGATCTACCTGGTAGTCCTATCCGACTCTTCAGCGCGCATCTTGATGGTTTAGTTCTGGATAAGACTGTTTTCAGACTTAGGATAAAAGAATTGAAAGCAAAAGCGAGAAATTTCGAACGATAGGAAGCAAACTTTCGCAGTATCAAACACATTTAAGCTTCAGCTCGAGTCCCTCGATAATTGAGGCTTTGCGAATTACCCTATTTGAAACATTTGTATTTCGCCTGAACAATCTATTGCGTATTTCTCTCTGAAGGCACGTCATGTCTAATTATTGGAACTGTTTTGTCAAATTTCAAGCACAAAGGAAACTTATGAATATTTACGTAGATCTCTCTGGATCAATTTAAAATGAATCACTTTTCAGAAAATTTCGTAATTTTTCAAAAACATGCTACACATCTCTAGCTAACTATTGCAATGATTTGTAACAGCTAATCGGATACTATTAGTAGGTGTGTCAAGTATTTACACTCTTTCACGCTCTTCTCATGAGTATCCGTCGGAAGAACGAATAAATCAGTAAAAAACTCTTTATAATCAAGTTTTTCTGTTTCCTTATCAAATGAACCGATCTAAATTCAACCGCAAATCTCACCAAAGTTCAAATTCTATCCACTCTCCATTAGGATCCGATCACTAACTTTACAAAGTAAGCAGATAGATCTCATTGAAAACTATATGCAAGAAATTCCAGGCTCTAAATACTAGTCACCACCTCACAGAAATTTGAATTGTCTTCTCTAACAGTAGCCTCTCTGGTCATTTTGGTTTTGCTCATGGCTCCTCAATGACTATTTAGCACAGTAACCTGTCTTAGTTTCCTCTATGGAAGATAATTTCCGTTATTCTAACTCTTTCCAGCTGTATCTCAAATCAATTATCTGTTTTTGGTAAGCGTTTCTAAATGAAAATCAATTGTCTTAGATATTAAATAAAGTTAACCAACCTCTGAACTATGGCAAGAGCTATCACATTCATTGCGTTCCTCGCAGTCTACGCTGTCCTTTCGTCGGTCTCGGGACAGTACGTCTTGGAATCCAACTACACAGAGACCTTAATATTCAATTCCACGGTCACTACAGACGCAAATTTCGCTGATAACCCCCTATTGACGCGTACCGTCGAGGGAACAGCGATCATGCTTTGGGGTTTCTATACCTCAGAAGATGACACAGGGGCGACTACTCTTTGGGCCTCCCGAAAGTCGCTATACACCTCGAATTTTTCAGTTATTGCACAGTCTGATGTGGAAATCGCCTCTCTAGACAATACAACTTCCCTAGTATTCTCCTACTCTGCTAATGGATACGTCGGGGCTGCCTTTACCTCTCAGACCGTTTCAAATACCACAACCACAAATGCTGTGACTCTACTCACTTTTAAAAGCTCCATTCAATATAGCGACCCTCTTCCGACTCAAACCGTAATAACAACTGGCGAGTTGACCTATGAGGTCCATGAGATCTTCCACCATGACGATTATTTCTACATAATCTACTCGGCCACTGATTCAGATGGTAATCGAGGGATATATTTACAAGGGATAGCTCCAACCGCGCCAGATTACCCAAAATTCAACGAGCCCTTGGCAGTGAATCAGTCGGACATGGCGGATGAGCTCCACATCAAATGCTCAAAGGTTCCGCAGGTTCAGCTGATTTACTGTCTCTACCGAGCAGTAATTACGAATGAAGATGATAACTCTACCACTAATGGAGTTTCTTTTATCACTGTAGATCTTAGTGCAGCGAGTACCAGTGAGACGCTGATTGCTAATGATACAGATGAGATTAGATACATTCCTGAGGACGTAATCATTAGCTCGGATGACGGTTACAAGGACCTTTTGCTTGTGTTTTCTGCCATAAACAGCACGAATTATGTGACCTCAATTGTTGGAATTAATGATACAGCGCCAGCGGAACCATATGAGCTGTTTGCTCTAGAAGATACCTACGATAATCTGACGCTAGCAGCATCGACGCCGTACAATTCCGGTTTCCTTTTAATTGCAAGCAATATTAGAGCAACAGACGGCGTTACAACAAAAACGTTGAATGTCATGAAGATATATGACTGGGAATTGGTATTGATATCGGATGCGGACACGTTTTTAAAATATGCTGGCATTATCCAAGGCATCAGGCTTCCAAACACTTCGTACCATGTATTGTTTTCAGATAGTTATGAGGCTCCTTGGGATGATGGGTATTTGGTCATGGTGAAGAATCAGACAAATCAAGTAACTTTTGCCTCGCTAATCGAAATGAGACTCTCTCTTGTGGTGCTTTTATTGCTCTGTATCTTGTTGTAAACGGGCCTTAGCAATGTACCCAGTTTTATACATATATGAACAGAAGTTACATATGCTGGCTAATGCCTAAGTTGAAAAATAGTGTTTTTTTAGTAATATAGTTAAGGGAACGTAATTAAGCAGGCGGAATAATCGAGATATTTTCCTCCAATGAGTTTCTACCTATCTTGGCTGCTCTATCTTTTCGTGAATTCGCACTTTTTTTGCCATTTGCTTTGCCAGTGTTAAAAGATAAAATTTCAGAGGATGCATAGAGAAGACATTGAAGAAAATAAGGCCTAAATCTCACGCGCTTAAACATGAACCTGAAAAATTTCATTTTGAATTGAAAATTTCCATTTGATTTGTTCATTAACGAGTCTGAAAAGAACACAATACTAAAAAAAAAATACGCTACTGCATCCGAAATGCCTAGCTTTATCTGATTTTTGTTTCTCCAGATTCTATTATTCCTAATTTTTAATCAATCAACCACCATCTCAAAAGAAAAAAATTCTGCAGCAATCAGCAATTTCTTACTTTAATGACCCTGATAATGAGGCTCAATGAGCAGCAACTGCACAAACTCGAATCCTGCGTCCATTCGAGTACATTGAGTTAGATACTACTTCAAATGCAGATATTATTGGCCAATAACAATATTTATTTGCTAAAAACCCCAGCTCGAGTCTCTGAAGGCTTCGAAAGAAATTAGAAAAAGATCACATCAAATGATCAGATTATTTAATTTGAAGTCCTTAAATAAACTAAGGAACGAGCAAAAAACAGGCATCACTCCTCATGAACAGTCTCCAGCAACTAGATCCAACCTCTGACAACCTCCACCAATCTGCTCGGAGCTCTCAGTACCTAAATCTTCCGCTTCCTAGCCATAAGCCGACAAAATCTTTAAAAGAGCTCATCGGTCCTTCTGCGCACCCAAAGGCTCTGAGCAATCCGACTACTCCAGCAGGTTCAAAAGCCAGTCGCATTTTGAACCAAACTGGTTCTTCGATCCTCGGGGTAAGGAAAAGTATGATCCTTGGAGACGACCATGGAACTATCCTCGACGCGAATCCGAGGTCAGAGAGACCAGAATACATCTTCGGAGAAAAACTCAAGGAATTTAGTCAAAAAAGCTCGACTAATAGAGAATTTCCTTATCCGAGAGGCTACACCAAGCCTCCTCTGTCAAAGATGGCTGGAGATATACTTGATAATCTCAAGGAGCAGCTTTCAGCAACACCCAAAGGGATCAGAAATTTGCATAGTCTGGATAAAAGCAACGATACTACCCTACGAAGGGCGAGTTTCCTCTCAATGCCGCATGATTTTACCGTAAAGACCCGTATGAGCGCCAGTGTCAGCTTGTCCTCAACACCAGATGGAGAAAAGGTCAAAGTACGCAAGCCAAGTCTCTTTAATTTTCACATCGACGAGAACAAGAAATTGGTCCAAAATAACTCTCTTAACCAATCCGAATTGAAGAACGAGAAGGAGATGCCGGTAGAAAGCATACTGCCAAAGGATAAAAAACGGGAGATTCTCAAGAAGAAAAACCTGTTGGTGAAAAGAAATATGAAAACTGAGATAAAACGTTACGATTTTTGAAATCCTGGTGTTTTTTTTTTGTAAAACATTTCGGTAACCCGAGCGAAGTTTGAAATTTTTTATTTTTGGTATCAACCAATGAGGTTGGTAGAATAATAATTCGTATTTCCTTTCTTCCCTATCAAATTTACTGTTGTTTATGTTTACTAAATATTCTCATATCCAAAAAAAGAATTACATAGATAGACACATTTTTCGACGGAGTTTTGTTCAAATAAATTAAAAGAACAATTCGTTGAAAGATAATATTGAAGGTAAGAGCGCTATTGATCTATATAGATTGTAATTTCATTTTATCAAGAAGCATCCACCCCTAGGGGTAGATTGGTTTTCTATAGCTTTTAATAGGAAATCAAAGACTTGGAATAGACATGTACTTCTGAAGCCGTGAAACCCTCTATCTTCATGATGTAGTGTCAGCTAATTTGGATTTGCGTATGCTGTGCTCTATCAAGACCAGAATTTCTCTTCTAATTAATCAGTAGTGAGAATGTTCAGCATTTTTGTTCACACTGACGAATTTAATTCGTCAAATTAAATTAAACCCAATTAGGGTTATTCAATTCACTGCAGGAAACATGATGAATGTTGTTTTACTGCCATTACTCACGAATTTGATCTTTGATGATCGTAGCTGTGAATACTGCTATGAAAAGCTGTTTGATTATAATTTCATGACTGCTAATGTATGGAATCTCAGCACGATGATCATAGACCGGCTTCGCTCGCCATGAAGCCATTTACTTTGGTTAATCGCCCTTTATAGGTTTCACTAATAGAACTCGGCTCCTTTATTCCCTCAGTTTAAAATTCAGAACAATTCACTTAGTATCGAAGCCACAGTTTTTTTGTTTAAATAAGATTAGTTGAACATTTGATAAGTCATTAATTTGAACAATTGATAAGTCTTTATTGTGAACTATTCAAGAATCAATAATTTTATGTGAACAATTTTCATTGGAATAATCCCGATTCCAATGGGTATTTAACGCTGGTGGCAATCAGAATATTCATTAAAAAAACACAAATCACTAATAAGATCTACTACTCATGCAAGACCCTAACCAAACCATGCGCTCCCGATTTCCCACACTTAACTCAATAAAACTCGATCATTGGGACAACGGCTGTGGATCTTCCAACGCTGAGTTTGATATATTATCTGAACTCGTAAAGAAAGACAAATCAAACAAGACTAACTCTTCGAGAAGACCAATCCTTCCTGGCCTTCCAGGCATCAACTTGGACATCAATCAAGACGAAAACAACGCTTCTCCTCAAAAAAACAAAGGAGTGTTTCACGAAATCAAAAGAGACAAATTCAAACGAAACTTAAGCAAAATCAAGGTCAATGAGACTCCTGAATCTTCTTCAGAGAAGCAGCAATCACTACCAATTCAACAGGAGTCCCCTAGCACTGAAGGGGTCACGATCAAGAAGACTATTTCGACCCCTCCGGATTCCAACAAGTCAAGTTATCAATTCGGGCAGAACCTCCAGCATTCTCCAGCTTTTAAGCCTTCAATGAGGACAGGGACGAAGACAACGAGCCAGCTGTTCAAGCTTGGAGTTGAGAAAACAACTGATAAAAAAAAGACCCTGCCTAGCCCTCAGATCTCGACCCAAGCGTCTGAATCAGAATCAGATTCTCCAGGACTCTCAAAGGTGGTTGCTCATGGACGCAAGAGCTACCAAAGCACTCCTGTGAAAGTCGACCACTCTATTTTCTTCCAGACAAGACCGAACCCACCGACCGAAGTAGAATCCAAAGAATCCTTACAACAATTGTCCAATCCATTAGACGATGCCGTCCTTATCAGAGACGAAGCAGGAACTCAGACTTTTTCTCCACAAGATTCTGTTGATATGCTCCTGAATTCGTCTCAATTGGCAACTCCAAGGAGAACTCCACGATTGAGTCTAGAGCGGATCGCGGCAATGACAGAGCTGCGAAGCAATGAACTACCCCAATCGCCAGCGAATCGAAAATACGCGGCCTCACCGAAACATCTCCTGAATGATGTTTCGCTGAGCGGTCAAGCCACGCCGACCGCTAGCGGAAGACTGAGCGGGAAGAAGCCAATGCTTGGACTGCCTTTGACTCAGAACTCCCCAACTTACCAAAACCCTTTATTAAAGTATACAAGCAAGGAACAAGACTTTACTTCGTTTACTCAAAGTTTGTTAGCCCACGACAATACTGAGAACACTCAGATCGAAATAAGTAGGATAAGCATGTGCCGATCTCCAACTCATTCAAGGAAGAACTCGTACAATCCAGCTCAACATTCTATCTTCCAGCAGTTAGCTATAGCTCAACTCACTATGAGTTCTTCAGTTTTTACATCTATTGATCAGCAGCTCCTTCAATAAGAGATGTGATAATGTGTAATTAATGCTTGTACATTGAATAAATTTTTCTGCATTCTCTTTTAAAAGCGTGTATTAACTATTAACTGCCTTTTCTTCATTGATCCATTATCAGTAGTACCTCAGTATTCCAATCATTTTTATATGGAAAAACCAAAAAAACTGATTTTTGCCTGAATAGTGACTTATCAAAAGCACTAACATATATATAGTTCTTAATATTCATTCTCAACATCTTTGAGAATTAACATCAGTTAAATAGGGAAAAAACTTCGCTCTTTGCCTCAAGAGTGATTGGACATAGACTCACATGCTTTAATAACTTCCTTTTATAGATTGGAGTTTATACTTCTCTAAGAACTACTGATGTGAAATTTTTAATCATTGCCGCTTTTATTACAGTTTTATTACAGTAAAAACGTTTAAAAATGATTTCTGATGGGTTATTCTGCGTGAGAAATTTATTTCAACAATTCTTCCAGAGTTTCTGAACAATATGCAAATTTAAATACAAGCTGAAACGTTCAGTTCATATAATTATATAATTCATCAATTTTTCAACACTAAATACCTGTTCATGCTAGAACCAAAGCAGAGTTTACTCTTAGATGATCAGTTTTCAACTGTCAACTCCATGCAGCTTGACCACTGGGTCATCGAGAATGGAACTTCTAGAGTTGAGCTGGATTTATTATCCGAACTCAAAACTACTCAAAGCAAAAACAAGGCCCAAAGCGAACTTCCTAGCCTGCCTATCAGCCTTATAGAAATTCATGAAAGTCAGAAGAAAGTCTCTATGCAAATTAAACAAGAAATTGAAAGTTTAGATGCTGAATTATTTAAAACTCTTGACAAACGAAGTGCGAAAAAGGGCTCTGAGACTCCAAAAGCTGAGTCTCAGAGGAGTCCAGGTGAAAATATACAACACAAGCAGCTCGCTGAAGATGAAGATTTTGTACTGAAGAAAATCACAGTTCATTCCAGCAAGCCAGACTATCAATTTGGGGACAAGTTGTTAGGTTCCCAGGGTTTAAAAGAGCTTCCAAAAACGGAAGGACCGATATCAAGTCAGCTATTTAACATTGGGAAATCCTCTCCTCTCACGCGAACTCCAAGATTAAGCCAAGAGCGAGGTTCTGCACTATCAAAGCTCCAAAGTACAGAGCTACCTCATTCACCAGGAAGTACCTTCACCAGCGTGTCACGAAATATTCTGAATGAGTATTCACCAAGTTCTCAAGGGACTCCAGAGAGACTTGGAGCGGAGAAGCCTGGGACAAGCTTACTTGGCAGTCCGAAGGGCTCGAATCCGCAAAGCCCATTATTAAAATACACAAACTTGAGAAACAACTTTTCTACCTTTGAAAATGTCCAAGACAATTCAAGCAGCAGATTAGCGACTTCTTCGGGGAGAAGGGACTCTTATAACCCGGCTCAGCACTCTATTTTCCAGCAAATCGCGGTAGCTCACCTAAGCAATATTTCTCCCAACTACTTTTGCGGTGGACAGCAAAGTCCTAAATAAATTAAGTTGTTTCGTGCATATATATTTGAATAATATATTGATTGACTTAATAAGTGATCTCATAATTTGTTTCTAAGAAAAAGTGTAATTTCATGTATAATTTCTTCATTATACCTTAGGTTTGGTACACGCAAGAATCTCTTTGTATGCTAATCTTTAAAAAGAAGATGACATAAATATCCAAAATTGCTAAAGACTCGATTCAAAAAGAATAAGAAAAACTTTGCATACTGAATTAGTTACGGTAAAATACAAAAAATATCATTTAAGAAAGCTAAGGCTAAAATCGGCTATTTACAGGCGCTAGACCATTCGTTCTCACTAGCTTTCTCTCTTCTAGCTATCAGAACTCAACGACGATCCTGCTCATGAAATAGCCGAGTCCCAAAGGACTCTTATAGAAAAGTGTGACTCTGCCTTGAAACATATAGAAGCTTGGCACCGAATATTTATTTCTCATCTCCTTTATCTATTGTGAGTTTGCGTGCTATGTGGTGATTCATACGTATTCCCATGCGCCAAACCCGTGAACATCTACCCGGACTGCGCTCCACTAAATACGTTTTTCGTACCAAGTTCAGAAGGCCACCTCTTGATTCTCGCGCTTGGAGTTGGCTGCAACATACTCGCATCAACATTGCATTTCGTTTCCTCAGTGTCAGTTCGTACAGCGCTAGGCTTTGGAAACGCAGACTCTTTCATCAGATCGAAGATACAGGGCTCGTTTCTGTTTCTCGCGACGTCATTCACAACAGAGTGCTCGTTTACTACATCATCGTCACAATTTTCCACCGAATTACTGGCTTTTGTTGAATTTCTCAGTAGCGCTGCCGAAACAAAAGACCTTGCGCCCGACATAGCACACCCTTTCTGCAAACTCGTCCTTTCAACGCCTTGCTCCTCGAGAAACAATTGATATTTCTTCAGCACAGGTCGAACGTCCCGATCCTTAGCCAACCCAGTCAAGAATTCAGCCAAGAGAGCGAGCTCTTTGTCTTCAGTATCGCCTTTAAAGGGCTTCAATTGCAAAAAATTCTGCTTTTGAGCTTCGTAATATATCCACGAATCCTGTTAAAAACTATGAGCCCTAGTCAATTGAAGTGATTTTACATCAACGAGCAAGATGTGCTCTTGAGGAATATTCAACTTGAGGATTTCCTTCTTCACGGTTGTTTTATTAATGGACGTGCATGAACTTCTATCCAGGATTTTATAGAAATATTGTTTGATTCCAATCCTTTGAACGATAATATCCAGGACCTAGCACAGGAAACATAAGCGCTTGCTGTCAAAGGGCTTCAATTACATCTTTTTTCTCGGTGGTAAACAAGTATAGAGTGTAAATTTTCTGCATTTTCTCTAAAAACTCCTTGAGTCCGGGCCGTAAGCTCACGTTCCGGACTGATCTTAGGTCATTTGAGTAGATCTAGAAGCGGTTATTCAAATAGAGTGGCATTATTGTATTTACAGTGATTTTTATCATGTCTTTCCGAGGAATGTCGTCGGAGTAGATCAATGTTCCTTCCAGGTCCAGCACTAATACTTTTTTCTAAGATAGGAGAGGTTAATCACATCAGTATCAGTAAATGAGAAAGATTACATCTAATTTAGCCTCATTTCGCTTGAGACTGAGTCTAGTACTCCAAGGACTGGTCTCTTTGGGTTTTCTTCTAACAGGGGACGTGGAATGAATTGAAGCTTCATTACCTCGAGGCTGGCTGGTGGACTTGGAGGTCTTCATTAGCAGCAGAGGATTTCAGATTTATCGCTCTATTACGAAAAATAAAAAGCTGAATCCAAAACAATTGCAGCTGATTTTTTAAAATTTCACAGATAACCGGAATTTTATGAAATTGAGTGGTTATAGTTTGAGCAATCAGAAATATAAAAATGATTTAAGGGCCGGAGCTGAAAGCTCACGAGAAAATGGGTTCATTACTCTAACTTACCCCAAAACTGTGGAATGTTAAATAAGTTCTTTAGACAAATTGATTTGAGTGAGAAACTAGGAAAAAATTTGCCTGATTGAGGGGCAGTGGGAAGACGGACGACAAAATTATACATTTCCCACAAGTATTCGGCCTTGTCTCCACCCAAAGCATTAGTGTGGAAGCCGTTGGGGGTGGCTGAAGCTATTATAGCTTCATAGTCATTAAGAGATCTCGATAAGAATACCTTGTTTCCATGCTCCTATTAGCCCATATGAGAAAACACATTCATATGCCTCCTTCCACCTTTTTTCTTGTATTGGACGGTTTTCTATTCCTCTCCTCTTCTTATGCTAGCCTCAAGGCCCAATTAATTTGAATAGGAATACTTTTATTCCGACGAATCTACTTTTAGAAACTGCCTCAAGACCCAAAAAAAAACAACCGAGAATTTATCGTTGGAGTTAGTTGCTCATCAATAGTAGGTATTCGCGATTCAAAGAAGGTTAGAGAGGCCTGGGAGTTCGAACTCGGTTGGTTATATTGGAAATTAAGTCCGCATTTAGACAACTTAAAAGTAAAATCAGTGTCCTCTGAATAATCTAACAATAAAGTAAGTTAACATCGTTTGAGGACCTATTTGTAGATGGAAATATTATTCGCGGGTAGGTCTCGCGCTGTTGTCTTATTAATTTAGTGAATTATTGGAAATTTACACAAATCCTTCTATAGTTTTGCAAATATCTGATCAGCTTGCCATCACTGCGCTGGGTAAGTAATGCATAAGACCCGGAGCCATTTCTTGAAGTAACTTTATGAATTTTTTTTTTTCAGAATAGAAGGAAAAACTGTCAATGATATAGTCATACTCCTCGGCTCTCAGCGCAAATCATTCAAAAATACTTCTTTAGTATTCTTTCAATAGGAAGAGGATGCTTAATATGTGAATGGCTAGGCATAACCGATGGAACGTGATATGTTTACTCTAATAATTGCACCACTACATTCAAGTAAAATATCATTCATAACAATGTTTTACTTTGCTGCTGACTCCTTGGTTTATGATACGGCATTTGATATCATTCATGCTTGGATGCAACAAAATGAACATTTGGAAAAAGACTCGTTCATTATTGCAAAAAGGATAATTCTTTTTCACTATAATTCGTTAAGGAAAGTGCTTTCATTCAGCTATGTTGCATTTTGCCTCTTGAGGTGTGAAACCGTTTGATTGCAAACAGCAAACTGAAAGTATTTTTCCTCAAGAAAGGTTTGAGGGTATTTACTCCATATTCTCATTCAATTAAACTCTAGCTCCCAATAACCGCAGAGCCAATCTCAAAATGCAGTATCAAATTAAGTGGAGTGTGTCAATGATTCACACGATCACAATTGTTGGTTTAATGTATTTCTCGGTGGAGAATTGGAATGGATGAGAGAAATGACAGCGACAATATCCATTCGCTGAATATTAGAAACTCTTTTGAGTTGGAATTTTTGTCTTCATCGTATCAAAAAAGAGTTCATAGAAAATGACCAAAACACAAAAGAGCGGATGAAAATTCAAAATCATGAGCTAAGAGTAGATACTTTTGGAAGTGAAAAAGGACTTCCAAAACCAGAAATAGTGAATCAGGATTTTATTAGTTTATGAGTATTTTAATCCAGGTGTAAATTTTGTAGTTCAGTACCTTACATGCTAAATTCAAGCTGAATACTATTCATAAATCTTGAATAGCTGATACGCTATCATTTATTCCAACATCAAGAGAAGCCTATGAAAAAATTTGCGCAAGCAACACTGGATTTTTACAACCACTCTCTTCAAATCCACCCGTGAATTCTTGTTCTGAATAAAGAGACTACATTGTAGAGGTATTTGGCTTCGATGCATCTCATCAGACAACGAGGAGATCGTCTCTGAGGATTAACAATTCCTAAGGATCTGAATTTTATATTTCAAAACTTTCCGACTCTATAAGGAAAGCAAGAAACGATGCCACCTCAAAAAAATTTGCTATATCCCCAATGATACAAGGAACTATCAAGAATTGAGAGTTTATTACCCTTTCATAGCAAGCAAACAAGACAAATCATTTCTTGCAATGTATTCTGCTACATCTGCTTTGATTTCTCATAACTGTTACAAAAGAAAACAGCAAAAAGATATGCATGATCTCATCGAAAACTGCGTTTAGTACTACAAACACAAAACAAAAAAATAAGAAATACTATTGAAAAATAGAGCCCTTCCCACTCGTAGCTGAACTACATAAAACTATAACAGGCATCCGCTGGTTTAATACCGCTTTGACTGCTTATACTAATAGTTGGATAAGAATTTATTCGCTTTCTTCCCTTCAACTTTCTATATGCTTGACCACTCATAATTCGTTGCTTTTTCCTGGCGGATTTTTCTTCTCACCTCCGCAGAAAAGCCAATATCAATCTTCTCGCTCTTTATTGTTTCCATCCTCTTAATATATGAGCGATCCGGAGGCGGTTCATTTCCATCGATATTGCCCAATGTCAAATTAAAATTCTTTCCTGTATCGACTTTTAAAGTCATCTTCAACCGCCGATTTCTTTGACCCTCAACCTCTTGGATCCCATTGAAACCTTCAATGCTTCCAATGGGGTTGGCTTTCGTCAGCGACTGATGATATTCATCGAAAAAATCCTTCACTGACCTTACATCCTCCTTCTCCGAGAGCCAAGTTAGAAAAGGCACCAAGTCCAAAAGGTCCGAATCATCGCGCTTATCCGGCTGAAAAGAGCTTATTATTAACGTATTCAACGGTTGGAGACGGCTCTGATAGTCAGCATCCTATGACAAGCGATTAGATATCTGAAAATAGCTGCAATCAATCACCTCAAGCAAGATGCTAGTGTTCATATCGGCTTCGATTAAGGAGAAATCTTTGATATATTTCCCGGTCTCGTCCTTAAAACAGTGCTCTCGATGATAAACCTTTGAGATGTAGCTTCCAATGTCAAATTCCTGCATCACTGCATCCGCAAACTACGAGATTACCTCAGTCTCTGCAATATAAGAACCAATACCTCTTTATACCCTGCCGTGTAAATTTGAAACTCATAAAACTCCGCTAATGCGTTAAAAAACTCCACGAGGCCTTTCCGAGCCACTACATAAACTGTGCGACTTCCACTTCCCACCGAAACCGTGATTTTTGAAGCTGGAACCCGAGGCGCGGACCCAAAAACTGCGAAAAGTGTACCGTCTAGGTCGAGTATGAGTCTTTTTTTCAACTAAAGCATTTAAATGTTAATACCAGAAAGGATTTTTAGGCTACCTTCCTCAAAGATTTTGTAGCAAGCACGCTCTTATCAGGAAACGCTCGAAAACATTGATTGGGGTCGGTGACGCTGAAAGGTAATAAATTTCTGAGCTATGATTGAAAGCTGTGGAAATACCTCTTTGCGAAAGAAGAGAGACCAAGAGAAATGCGAGTACTCTCAGTTTTCAGCGGGACTGTGGAAGACAATGCTTGAGAGATCGATGGGTGCATTTCCTTCGAAAAGAAAGACTCCATGCCAGTCGTTTCTACTAGTTTAAAATTTATTTAAAATTGCTTTCACAATTAAAACACAATTGGTATTCAGATAATTTCTAATAAACGCAAGGGCGAGAATTAAATAATCCTTGATTGATTCTAAGAATTTTTAGAAAATGTTTGATTTAATAAAGAAACGAAGAATTTTTTGAGAAACAATGTTTAAACCTCTTTCCATTAACCGATTTTGTATAATTTAACTCAGATTATTAATCATCTCTTGAGAATCAGAACAATTTATAAATGAATAACTGTGATCCGATAAAAAAGGAAGGTATGAACCCGGTTTGTGAGCATCTTCGAACCAAGCAGTTAGATTTGAAGAGAGAATAGATTCAACGAATCAATAAGTTTTCATCATGATATTTTCCGAAGATCATTTGTTCATGAATTGAATGATGGGCTAATAAAGTTTGTATCCCAGGCACTCGGAAGATTTATCAACAAATTGAAGTTTCAGAAGAAACTGCAAAAAATATTTGAGTCATATGCTCATCAGGGTTGCTGCTATTCATATACACTTGAGTTAAAGGATTGAGTGCTAGAAGCAATGTTTCTTCCTATGAAAGTAACATCATGCCTGGTATTGTTATGATTTCTTTTGTTCCTACAATTTTGGCAGAAGTGATTTTTCGAGAAAAGTTGGAGAATTTTGCTTGAAGCCTATTCCTATTGATTCACTTCTATCACATTAAGGAGGCCCGAACACTGGCGAGGGAACTCTTTATTTGAAAGAATGTATTTGACCAATAAATTCCAGGAGATGATTCTCCGATAGACCTAATATTGGGTTTCATTATAGCCTATGGTGCTGCCTCTCTAGCCTTAAAGAAGCAGAGATATTAGGAATGTAGAAGCATGGTCTTTTGCGGAGAATCTTGGAGAATGAGGACGATCCACTTAGGACAATTCCTTTGAGAGATTCTGATTAGTTATGTTGCTTTATTGCATAGTGAAACAATTTAACTGGTATGTATATATTTATCACAGAGTGAATAAAATTTAAGAGGTTCGCTTGCATGAACAAGAAGATCTCCGAGAGACATCAGCGGATGCTGGAAGCCAACCTCAACAGCCCGCCTTCTCGGCCGAGAACAGCAACAACGACCTACAAAGTAAAATCACCGTCTCAACTCTCCAATCCAGAGCTTGAAAATGAAATCGACAGAAAGATCCAACCGTTTCGTTTGTACTTTCCTTCATTTCCAATTCAATCTCCTTACTTCATTCATTTTCCGTGATGACGCAGCAATTCCTATGGAGGAACCTCAACTGATGCTCTGATATCACCTCCATCTTCACACCGCAAGTTATTTTTCAATAAAGCCTACTCATTCAATCAGACGACAGTAATAGCTTCACTGACCTATCAAACGAATAACACTCTTATTGCCATTAGTCCAGGCCAGTTAGTAGGTCAGAAAATCGATTCCCTACGCTCGGATCATTCGGTTCTGTAGAGAATCTGCATTCAGGCCTTTTCTTTAGCAGAGCCTCGGAAAGCACGCTTGAAGAAACAGCCAGCGAGCTTATCTTTTATAAAAATGTCTTTTCTCTTCTCCTGGAATTTACGAAATGATGTATTTTTAGGAATTAACGGGAAAACTCAAAGAAAAAAGCGCTCTCAGAAACCAAGTGGGAAATGTAAAACTGTTCGTAGGCTTCTAGGGATGTGAGGTTTATTGTAGATCAAGCAAAAGCAATTCAAAACAGACGTTAAGAAGAAAAAGGTCGTCTCGTTCTATGAGAGATGGCATAATGCTTCCACCAAACTCAATGCAGACTCTGAAGTACTACCACTACTACGCAATGAAAAATCAGCAACTATCCTATATTTAATTATAGAAAAAACAAAGTGAGAGAATCCTGTTGACGAATCATAAGCAAATGGAGCAAGATCAGTGCTCAGAGGTTGCGAAAGTCTTTCATGAGTTGATTTAATCTGCAGTAGTTGGAGAACGAGATTCGAAGTAATTTTGAAGCAAATGAGGAATGTATACGAAAAGTACAAGAAGAAAAAGATCTAATTAACAAACTGAATAACATGATATCCTCTCTAAAGCATGAGACTTCGAAAGCAATCGTAAGGATAACTTGCTGTTGAAATAGCACTAATGCCCCCCTCCAGCGAGAAAGAGAAAACATTAAACACGAACTTGGCATCACTGTCAAAAGGGCTGGACACCTCGAGTTAACATATAAAAATTTGGTAACTTTTTGCTAAGTTCGCTTCTTCCTCACCTGATTCTATCAAAAGCTGATTCAAAAAGCCACAATACTAGCAAGTGCTGATACTGCGAGGAAAGACGCTAATAGAAATCCGAAGGATATCCACTGCATATAGCTCTTCTCTCTTTTTTTTGGTTAAATTTCAAAAAATCTCCACGCTTATACCTATATATCTCCTTCCATAATAAATAATTTCAGAAAAAACTGTTTGTTAATGGCTGTTGCTATACTAAATATTTTTCAAAGGTATAACTGCATAAAACTAGCGCTTTTCTCTTGCAGATAATCAACGTATTTCAATATATAATAGTGTGTAGATCCAAAATACTCGAAAGATTATATTCCACTCGCGAAATTTCTAAAAAAGTTGCTACTATAAATTTACGGCTCATTATCTGTTAAATACGCTAGGTTGCTGGTATCCAAAACATCTACCTGCAGCCCTTCAGACAGTTTCAGCGCTACAAAGAGCCTCGGTAGAAGCAGGTAGGCTGACAGCACTATAAAAAGCAGGCAAAGGTTGAGATTGACTAGATAATAAACAACATAACTAGTAGTCTTGAGCCCGTAAAGCAGCACTGCTGCAAATACTCCATAAACCACAATGGCCACGAGTTTCCTGAGGATTCGCTTGGTTACCGTCAGCGAGTCTGGCGTAAGCATGATATTCGTCTTCGCAAACATGAGGCCAAGCACCATTGCCCAAGCAGCCGACGCAACCACGCATAGATACAGCGATGCAGAGTTTATAGGGAACTCATCATTATATTTGCACTGCAGTATCATATTGGCGAACCAAGCCTTCTTGTCTGCCTCTCTCGCCGCGTCTGTCACCACCAGAATAACCAGCGGTAGCATCAGAGTGAAAATATACATCAAAACAACTCCGACCAATATTTTCAAATTATGATGTCTGTGTCTTCCGTCTAAGAAATACAAAAGAAGCCGGTCCGTTTGGTCGTCCAGCTTATAGACCGTGAAGATGTAGAAGATCGTTGCATAGGACCATCCGAGTAAGATCTGCTCTATGCTATGCGCGCCGAGGTAAACCCTTGAGAGTCCAATCACAAAGCATAAAATAATCCCAAGGACCAGCCAAGTTGTTTTCCGGCCGTCCCATTCAGAGAATTGCGGCTTTTCCAGCGTGCTCATCTTTTGCTTTTTCTTGAGAAGACCTGTCTTCGTTTCCTCTGCACTGGCGTCGCTGTTTCGAGCGCTGCTGTCATCGTCTAAAGCTTCTATGTCGATAATTTGAGTAATAATGCGCTCTGAGTAAGGTTTTGATTGGTCCTCGTAGATATAATACTGGAACATCAACATGAAAGCGTAAAGACTGATGAACGCGTGGCCGGAAGGACGGCCGTAATCGGTGACGGAGCATTGACCGTAGACTTTTATCCCGAGACCCACCCACCAAGGGCGCGGGCCTCCATATATTATTTTGAGCAATCCGATGATGTACCCGCCAATCGCGAATAAGAATGCTATTTTAAAAGGCACCCATTTGTCCTTCAAGATGAAGAGAGGTATCAATGGGAGAAGGGGCAGGACTGGAAAGCCTATATAGGTGATAACTAAAAAATAAAAAGACATTGCGCCTTCGCCGCCCATTTGCTGAAACTCCTTTGCGATTTTGTTGCTGAAATTGAACTGTGAGCTCGCTGTGAAGATGTTCACGATGATGCAGATGGAGCTGAGACTCAAGCCGATGATTGAGAGAAGAGTACTTAGTTTCATTCCTGGAATTAAAAAAACTTATCTAATAAAAATCAGGAGACGTAACCAGAAATTTTTGTCTTGTAAACCGCTTATTTTGAGACAAGAGTCAGGCACGAAAACAACGAAAATACCCATAACACCTTAGCCTTGAACCATGGGTGGACCTCTAGCATTTACCCTCAAAGAGGAAACTATTAACTTAATTCTACATTATCTACGGCGGTCGCGGCTTGATTTTGGAGGGTGATTTTTGCGTTAACAGCTATGAATTTCACTTATATAGCAGATGTAGAGCCTTATCAAGCACGTATTAAACTCTTACAAACACTTTTGCTGTTGAATAAATGTAAGCAAATTACTTTTCACTAGAATCCGAAGTATTCCAATTCAGCAGCGTACATCTCCTCGTAAACAGATTCATCGAAAGGAACAGCGTAATCATTCAAGCTGAAGTCTTGTTGAAGCAATTCCTTGATGTTCACGGTGGTAAAGGTTGGGGAGACTTGGACCTTGAGGTATCCTGGTTGAGTGTCCAAGGTAAGGGAGGTGACGTTAACTCCTGGGACTGCTGGAAGTGGGAAAGCTGGTTGAGCGAAGTTGAAGCCTGGGAGGGCGAACATAAGGATGATGTTGAGACCAGCCTGGAACTTTGATGGGTCGAAGTCGCCGACTTGAGAGCTCAAGATGGTGAAAGCTCCGAAAGAGCCTCCGATGATGTAAGGCTTCAAAACCCAGCTATCAATGGTGGCGTTTGCGTGGAGGTTGATGGTGGAGGAGACAGAAACAGCCTGAGCGACAGTTGCATCGTCCTTTTTGACGTAGAAGGTCAAAGCGAGTCCCATGGTGACTCCGATGTCGCCTGGGGTGATCTTGAGGACTGGGGCGGAGTTCACAACGATGTTAAGGATGAGCTCATTGTTATCATTTGGGAAGTATTGGCTGATGTTTGGAATGAATTGCTTGAGCCAGCCGACGGTGAGCTTGAGGCCTGCTTCCTTAGGGATGATGTCTTGGGTAACGTTACCGCCCATGATGCCGCTCTTCCAGAATCCGTCCATAAGAGTGTTGATAGTGTATTCGGTAATGACGGCTTGGACTGTCTTGTTTGAGACTTCGTCGAAGTCAGGAGTGTCAACTGGAGGGTCGACGCTTGGGATGAAGAAGCCCTTTTCCAAATTGAAGAAGGTGCCGTTGATGTGAGCGAGGACGTATTTGGAGTTGATCACTGGCATTTGGGTGGCTTGGAAGTTAACACCGAGAGGAGTGCCTGGGATTGGGCCGACCTTCGGGATTTGGGTGAAGAGATTGTTGATGACGTTCTGAATGACGCCCTTAAGAACGTCAGAGACGAGGAATGAGACGGTGTCTTGGATAGGGTCTCTGAGGAGGTTGGTGATGGCAGAGACGATGTTTCCGAGGGTGTCCTTTGGGAATTCCATGACGAGGTTTCTAATTTGGAGTTTAAGGTCCTTAAGGTTGATTTGAACGAAAGAGTCCTTGTATCCGAAAGCGATGTCAAGGTGGAGTTCGGATTGGTTGGAGGTTCCTCCGGTGGTGAAATGGACTGGAATGAGTCCGAAAACTTTACCTTCGATAAAGAAAGTCATTCTCAATCCGAAGTTTGAGGCTGAGAGGGCGCCGTGGCCTTCAGCGAAGGTGATTTGAGTGTCCTTGCCAGAGAGGGTCATCTTGTGGAGGGTGATGTCTTTGATGTTGAAGCCAACGAGTTTGGTGTCAGGGACTTTGATTGGACCGAGCTGGTCGAGGAGCTGAGGCACGAAGTTCTTGGCGAAATCGTTGAAGATGGCTGGGGTGGCAGCGAGTTTGAGGCCTGGGCTGGCGACGGTGACTCCAGCTAAGCAGAGAGCAAGAGCGACAAAAGCAATAGAGAATTTCATGGATTCAATTAAAAGCAATATATTAAAAGTCGCCTGTGTTGTTTATTTAGACTAGCACATGAGTCTTCAGAAATTGAAATTGGCTCCTAATGGATTTTTTCTTTGCCTTGTGACGTCATTGAAACTGTATTTCTATTAAAATTTAGATGAATTACGACTTAGGGTCAGAAAAGCAGCAGCTATCTACTCAAGCAGAAATTTGAAAGTTAAGGCATCACTCAGAAGAGTTTAGAATCGAATGATAAATGCTTTTGAGCAGAGAGTTATGACTAAGGTATAGAAATTTCTGCGAATATTTACAACCAGGAAGCGGAGGAGTGACGATTCAAGCAAAGTGATTTGATGGAGTAAATGACTGGGTTGGCAGTCAAAATGTTGCTTAAAGCAAGGAAAGGTGTTAAACGAAGCCTAATGTATGAGAATACAAAAGAAGAAAATCAATTCTGGCATAATTTGAATTATCAAAGGTGAGACTCCGATTTCTTTTTTTTTTAAAGCATCGCTGATGTGTGTTGAATTTTGGGAGGTGATATTGTCTTGGCCTATTCAGCCAAATATAAAGGCACTTTGATAGATCATTCTTTCTCTCTCTCTAAAAACTGATTGTGGATGTGGGGATGTCATATAAGGAGCAGCAAATATGAATTTCTCAATTAGTCGCTTTAATTTACGGCGTTGAGGTACGCTAAACAATCTGTCCTACGAATGTTAAAGTAGAACTATCACACTTTGAATCAAAAAATCTTTCAAAACACAATTTGAAAATTTTGTTTAAAATCAAACGGAAAGACATATCACGAAGCGAACTTAGCAAGGAAATGTGCATTTAGTACAGATATGTTGAATATATTAATGCAGTGAATTATTACAAACCTCATCGTTGTTAAATAGTGGTCATCCAAAATTAAAGTCACCAAATTGAACTACACACAAGTATGTCTTCCTCATACGATCGAGGAACGATATAAATTTAGTAAGTAATTTCAAACTACTCTATTAAATCAAAAATCTGCTATAAGTTTGTTTGCCAACTCGAATAGCTTTAAAGACCTAACCGCCTAACTCTTCACAAGCATTCGATGCAAGTACGATTTGAAAACCGACTCCTTTTTGACGACCTGACTGCAGCTGGGCATTTTTTGAAACATTTTAAAGCACAGTTCTATTAACAATGAGCGATAAATACAGTCATAAAATTTTCATTACCTTCGCTAGGCTGAGCTTGTCTTCTCGCCGTTTTTACCATAGATATCGCTTGGGAAAGGTCCATACCTTCATACATGCAAAGATATGCGATAACCACATGCACACTCCTCAGTTTCCCATAAGTGCAGTGAACATATACCCTCTAATTGCAAAAAATACATGTTAAAGGCGTCTTTGAGAAAATAACTTTACTTGTTGACTTTTAATGAGCTCGCTCAGCAACCGGGCTCCCTTAACCGCATTCTCAATCACTCCACGCGAGCAATCTTCGATAGGGAACTGAATCCGGGGGATATCAGCCTCAGACTTATCTCCTTTTTCATCTACTTTGAACTTCTTTTCGTCGTTAGGAGTCTCCAAGCTTAAAATTGCTCCCACTTTCTCTTGAGCTAACAGATCCTTCTCCTTGTCTACATTCAATGAAGAGCCTAATTAGCAAAATATTATGGCTTGAAACGCTGAAGCTGCTTTACCAAGAATTATTTTTTCGTTTATTTCCGTGAAAATAAAATGTTTGAGGTCCAGATCTCCAATAATACAAACCGCATTTTCCCGCACTTCCAAGCCTTGTTGGATATTTCGAATCGTTTTTTCTGGGTAAATGCGGTAGAAGAGCTCAACCCGGCGATTTTTAATGATAGTTCGAGTGTTAAGGTCGATGATGTAAGCTGATGCTGACAGATTTTCAACGGTGAGCGGTAACCAAAAAGAACATGTCCAGAATTGTTTTTCAGGGTAAAGTTCTTTGATTTTTTTCATTGTGACTAAATCTAAGGGATCTTTCAACCCGGTCTTCACAAGCGGACCTGAAAGACCGATGCCTTTGCCTTTATCCAGCTGCGCATCATAAAAATTTCGAACGAAGACTTTGATTTTTTGGTGTTCCCAACGGTCCTCTAACATGCATAAATCAGAACTTGAATCGGTGCTTTCTTACCCACAAGATAGCTAGTTTGGTTGGAAAATTCTATTCGGAGAGATCGTTTGAGGCCTTGCTCCCATACTATTGGTCCTTCTTCGTATTTATTTGTTGGAGCGACGATGTATTTATAATGAAAACATAATGGCATTCTCCCTTGGAATTCGATGGTTTTCGACCAATAGTCGCCCTGGAAAAAAGAGATAAGCATTCCTTTGGTTATGTATATTACTTCGTGCCATTCTAGCTGCACTGCGGAGTCAAAACTTAAATTTTCAAGAGATTTTTGGCTCCAAACGATATATAGCGACCGACCGTAATCGCAGCGGTAGTGTAATTTAAATGTGATGGTTAAGTTGCGGCCTTTGGGAAGCATAGATGCTTTTCTTTGGTACTTGAAGTGATAATCTTTGAAATAATATAGTGCGAATTGATTTTAAATTTTCATTCGAAGATAAAAGGCGGATGAATGCTTAGGACTTATTTACAAAGTGTGCGTTTGAAAAAATATTTAATCAAAAATTCAGAGTTTGAACGGTGGAAGACTTGAAAAACTAATATTCCCGCAACCTCACGATATGGACACTTGGGTTGCTCATTTCTACTAACATGATAAGTTTCGTAATATAGAATTGGAAAAAGAATAAAATTTAATAACCGTTTATTAAGAAGCGAGCAGCGCATAAGTACGTTTATATGTCCTATAATGTCCTATAATAGCAAGATTCAATCGGTTCCATTAGTTGCAATATCACCCTTCTTTAAAAGGTATGCGTAGTACATGGATGATATGAGCACAGAGCAACTGTCCCTAAAATTACGAGAAATAAAATGGGTACTTTAGGCTTGAAAGATTGAGGTAGTTCTTGGCTATGTTGTCGCTAATGCTACTATGCTCCCAAGATAGAGAACATTCTGATCTAGAAAGTACCAAAGATAAGGTATAATTTGTAATAATTCAATCTGTTAAGCCACTACGCAAATCTTATCTACGAAAAATGATTATTGTCTATATAGCTTTCGTTCTTTCTTGAATCTAACGATCCTGTTAGTTAGATGTGAAATTATTGATTAAATACCAAAGCTTAATTCGACATGATATGGTTAGAGAATGGTCTAAGCTAGTTTGAAATGACAAAAGGAACAACATTATCAATAATGTAAATTATTTCACTTTCGATAGTACTCTTATTTGCCCATTTAATCCATCGAATGACTTCAAGAGGAATGAAAAGATTAAATGAAAAGCGGACAAATTATTCAATGCTGAGAAGTGAACTTCAGATCGAGACCTTTCTCATGAGGATTGCCAGAACAATATCAACTTCACCACACAAAATAATCAACATTGCTTTCATCAGGCCTTAGAACAGCATTCTTCCTTTTGAAAAAAATCTTTCGATATCTGCTTTGAACTCGAAAATAAGCGCAGAATTTTATTTGATCAGAATAAAAGAAAAATGCAAAATCCATTACAAAGCGTCGCCAAAGACCTCGTCTTATCCCTCAAAATTCTCGAAAATGAGCCTGAGAAGCTTCCTTCCCTCGAGCGAGAGAAATACATAACCAATATCAACCGCGTTTTCGAAATGCGTTTACCCCTCAACGAGAAATTGAATGAAGGGATCTACTGGGTGATCATCAACTGCTTCACCATCACCAAACTAGAAGAAAACGAGAAGCTGAAACTCCTCGAACTCTTGAAGAACCTCCTTTCAACACTTCCACCCGAAAACAGCTTCATCGTAAAGAAAAAAGAGCAGCATAAATTCACAATGCTTCTTATTTCAAAGCTGCTCGAGCATTTTAAGGTAAAGCTTATCAACCATGCCAGCCTTTCTCTAAAACACATTGCTTAGTAGCATTCAGCCAAGCAGCTAGTGCACCTCGCCGTCGAAAATACAGCCCTTCTTATGGAAATTGTAGATAAGGAATTCCTCATCCATTGTTTCCCTTCGCTTTCAAACGGCTTGTTTAAGCTCCTCCTGCAGGAATTCAAATGCTCTTCCAAGACAGTGCAAGCCGCTATCGCTGCGATTCATACGGCTTACCGCAGAATCTTCGTCTATGAAGAGAACTACTCGCTGCAAATATTCGCAAAAAACCATTCAGTTCGGCAGCCGGTTGTCAGTGAAAAAACCGGCTTTGTTGATTTGCTTACAGTGAGAAAAAATATGAACGCAATCGCGAAAGATGAGGAAAATAAGCAACTCAAAGACGGCATCGTCAAGAAAAACGAACTAGAGGTAACCTTATCCCCCCAGTACCTCATTGAGCTTACCTATCCCTTAGTTCTATCAAAAAGCGCATCAGAATTTGTCCTATTATTGGCGAATTCTAGCAAGATTTGTGCATAAACTCAAGCCTAAAATCGGAGTCGCCACCCAGTTTTGTAACCTTATCATGTTTTTATTAGAGAAATGCAGCGAGTTCGTCCTCCTGTTCGGCATGAACGAGCTCGAGCCTTACTTACAGATTTTCTTCTACGAGTGCGCAGTCCTCGAGAGTCTAAAACAGCCTTCCCAGCTGCCGAAACTGCAAGGCTTCCATAAGCTACTACGAGATCCTGAATTCGCGAAATACGTGAAAAAGAAAGCGTTGACCTCGATCGCTGACCTCGTAAAGCTCACCAAAGAGGTCGAAACAGAGGTGTATCGGTCGCGGATAGAGGAATTGATTAATTATTGGAAGCTCGCTGGGGCAAATTCAATGATAGTTTTCACATTAGATGACCTCGAACTGCTCCTCAGCAACCTGTTAGCAGTGTTTAAATTTACATTTACGACGAACCTGGCTATCGTGCAAAATAACCCAAAAATCAACTTCGGTGGTACCACCTTAAAGGAAACTATCGTGAACGCCATTACCCGTTATAACTGGGAGTCGTATTATGCTAACGAGAGGAATAAGCTGATCGCTCAGCTGCTTCCAGTGACGAATTTTGATGATACAATACTGGTGAAATTAGAATCGTTTTTTGAGTGTATTTCTTCATCGAATTTGATCCCGTTCATGCAGGTTATCAACGCTCAGTTTTACCTCCTTGATCATAATGCGCTCGACCTAGAGAGGCTTGCCTCGCTGACCTATCTGCTGGATATTATGCTCCACTACTCGAGGAAAAATAGGCATAAAATTAGCTTTGAAGTTCCTTTCAAACTGCTCCTTGATTCCGAGATATGGGCAGTTCTTGACGAGGATGATGTCGAAGACACCAACCGACAAGGGAAAATGACGCTGGATTTAATCGATTTTCTCCGTTGTCATGCCCTACATACATCATATGAGGTAATTATTCGTTCTTTAACCATTAATTTGACAATGATGATCCTCAGGCGCTGAAGGAGACTGATAAGCTAACTACAATCCTCAAAAACCAGTATTTGATCTGTCTATTGGAGAACTTCTCGAGTTCCGGGCATCTGAAGAAGGTTACCATTCACTCCGCTCTGATTAGCTTCTTGGTCGATATAAACGAAGCAAAGACCGTGGCGGAATTGATCTCGGTGCATAGTTCAAATATTATCCAAAACATCACACAGAAAATCGGGCATTTGAGCCTAATTCGTAATAAAAACAGTCCTTTTAGGATGCTGGTTGCCTTCCTGGAAATGGCGCTGCCGCAGGACTTCGTACGGTTTGTGCCCTCATTCGTGCGATCGCTCAACAAATTCACTGATCAGTATTATTTGGACGATACTACCGGGTCAATCGAGGTTGCGTTGAAGCTGTATCTGAGAACATCAGAGTTTCTCAGACAAACGATCGAAGCGGACGAAAAACTCGTGTTGGATACGCTAAAAACAAGCAATTTACTGAGGCAGATGTTGATGAGGATAAAGCCTTTCATTTTGTCCAGCGACAAGAAGATGTCGTTCTATTCGATTCAGATACTAAGAAGTACTTTCCCCGTGCTTGCAAGTACGTTAATATGTGATATTATTGCGGCTAATGTAATATTTTGATAGAGCTCCCTATGGAAAGAGAAGAAGTAATAAATTTCTCAACAGAAGACCCTGAGAACGTGAACATTCCGGAGTCTTTAGCCCCGATTGCATGGGAATTTTTCGAAACTCTGACTTATCGAATGAAAAAAATCGAAGCTGTGAGTCTGATAACCGAGTGTTTGAAGACGCTAGCAGTTTTGAACAGTTTAAGGCCAGATTTTCTGCATAATCAGAGGAGACTTGAGGAGAAAGTGTTCCCCCTGCTGCAGAAATTAATAGATTCGAAGCGCAGAAACGAAGATTTGTATTCCCTCGCGGATATTCGGCTTCTTACTGAAGCGACAGATCTGCTCAAAGCATTTGTGACTTATAAAGAGCGTCCTGTGAAAGAAGATTTCAAGGGTTTAATGAATAGAACGCTTTCGACGATAACGGAGGAGCTCAAAAGGAACCAAGAGCACTACGAGAAACAGATTTCTGGGGAGCTTGTGAAGTCTTTATTAGAAAAAATCGAGCAATTGACCTCTTAAAGTTTAAGGGAAATTTAGTGGACTCTTTTAACGAGCGTTTCTTTTAGAATTTCATTGATATATACCTCGATAAATATGGATTTATGAGATCATTGTTGCCAACAACGAGTTTTGTATATTTCGCAAATTGATTTCCTATTCTTCAGAATATGTTGTGGTTACGTACCTCGATGAATAGAATGCTAACGAATTATGTAAAATGTTTCTTATCGCTTGCATTCCCTGCTCGCAAAAAATTTGTAGAGCCTTATTTCTAGGCTGATTATACAAGATTTCCACTAAATTGCTATAATTAAGTTTTAAAAAAGCAGAGAAAGACCTAATTCTAAATACATTGACTCCGAAAATTAAACTAGCTTACTCTGATATCAAGCTCGTTTCTGAATCGGAGTACTGCCAAACTTTCGATGCAATTTCCAAAGCCGATAACTGCCAATATACTATCAGAACACTCAATATCGCCTCTGGGTTCTACAAAGAGAATCCAGGTCTGGCAATCACGCTTTTTGTTCAAGAGCTCCTGCATTTGAGTGCCAATTTTCCAGGTGCAGTTATCGAAAGCTTTGAATCTCATGAAAGAGGGCAATTCGCTTGTGCCATCAAACATTGTCGAAATTTGGAGCAGCTAATCATGAAAGGTCAACGTGAAGTTGCAAAGGAGGTAGATTGCGACCTTTTATTGAAGAATGTGCTATCAGACGTGAAGTTTCTGCTTTCCAATGTTAGAATCGCCGAGACGATAAATATTGAATTACAATCTATATATCAGTTTAGTGGGGAAAAAAGGCTATTTTCTCAGTGATTGGACAAAAAGCTTAGAAAAGAACCCGAAAATCGAAACTGGTACGTTGCATAGTCGCGTCCCAGACAGAGCTCATGAAGTGTATAATTTAGGATTGAAAATCCTAGAATTGAACGGAATTTCGAAGAGAGGACATCGAAGCAATAACAGCATAAATAACGTGAAACTTTACAATGGAGAGATTACGAACATGATGAGCGAATTAAAACTATCAGAGAAATTGAAGAATATTCTGCAAAATATGCTTGAAAAAGATGTGGAGAAGAGAGCCAAGCTTGACAGTTTAATTCAAGGAGTGGAAGGTAGTGTCGAATATGAACAAGAAACCAAAAGAGATGAGAGAGAAGCTGCTATATCAGTAGAAGAGAAAAAAGAAACTAAAATAGCTGACCCTTTGAAATCATTACCGTTCAAGCTATTTGAGAGGCTTGAGAGGAAACTAGAGGTAAGATTACTAAAAAAAATTTGGAGCTGATGTCCAAGATACTGGCCAAAATGAATATGAGCTCGGTCTTGGAATCAACCTTTATGAGGCTGATAAAATACTTAGGAATTGATGAGTATTCATTTGATGAATCTTTTGTTAAACTGGATTTTGAATTTATAAGAGTTGCTAGTGTATAATTGACAAAAATAAACGATTTTTCAGGCTAAACATTCGTTTAGAACTAACTTGCGAACTCCTTAAATTTTTTTTGCAAAATTTAACCCCTGCATTAAACAGATAAATCGATATTTCAAAAATTCTGCATCGAAGTAGTAGTATAATCATCGTTAAACCAATGTGTAGAAATCTTTTGAAGAACCCAGATCACGTCAAAGAAATCTGCAAAGCTGCATTCGACGAGATTGATACTGATAAATTAGGACGAGCCGAGCAAAGTTACCTTCCAAGGCTGCTGATGAATGTTGCTACTCAGGCTCAAATCGATCCTCCAACAGAAACAGAGGTTCTTATGATGATGGAGAAAATTGACCCCAATATGGACGGACAAATCACCTTTGACACATTTTCTGGTCTTATTTTCGAAATTCTCAATTCTATCGCCTCTAAAGAACTATAATAACTAAGCATTAACATTAATAATGCACGTATAACTCTTTGGCTGAAGTTAATCATTTGTACTGACTTATTTCTGCAATGATTTGTTCAGTCTTTTTTATTTTACTTGCAGCAGTAGCAGCTTTGTATATAGTGATACATCCGATGTCATTATCAAAATGATAACAATTCGGTTATTTCCACATGCGGTTTCAAAGAATAATTGTATGAATCAAGCAGCTGATTCTATTGATTCTAATATCTATGCTAATTGCAAAGTACCCAGCCCAAACCCCAGCAATTACAATCTGAAAGTCTGTCCAATCGACTGCTATCATACAATACCAATCGCTAACAAGACCCTTTACCAAAGAGATATCTGTCTTCATTCTCTCCTTTTACAGAAATCTAGTTGAGTATTTAGTAGTAGCTCGTTAACATCCATTATCTATCAAGATTCTTAAACTCCTCGATAACAAATCCAAAGTAACAAATTTGGACTAACAAGATTTCAACGCAATAAACTTAATTTTAATATCTCAGTAGCTTCGCTCGCTCATTAGCATAAATCGCTCATGAGAAAGTTCTTTGAGAGAAGTTTGAAGAAAGTCAAAGAGGAACAGGAGCAAAAACGCGATCGAGAGCTCTACGAGAAGCAAGTCCAAAACAAGCAACGACTCTTTCGCTTAGAATTCGAAGCCAGACAGGGAATCATCCTCGAAGATGATGAAAAAATCGAGAAAGAAGAGCTTACCGTACTAGCCTTCCCTAATGCCTCACTTACCCCTCATTATGATTCAATAGCTGAAATCGCTTCTTGACAGCATCATAGACGAAAACAAAGCAAAATTGAAAAAAAAGAATGACATCCTCCAGACCTACGAGGAGTTCGAGCTCTACGCCATCGATGAAAAGGTGTTTGAAGAAGCAGAGAGCAAATTGCATCAACCTGATATGAATTTGATCGAGCTCTCAGTGAACAAAGGACCTTCAGTATTAAATGACTATCGCATGGCAAAATCGAACGCAGCTTCCGTTGATCTCACTCTAAACATCGAGCATCTTGTCGACCGGCTGCATTTTTTAGAAAACTCCTATCTTGCGCTCAATAACCAAATCATTAAGGAAGACAAAACTCAAGAGACTCTCGAAAAAATGGCTGATGAGCTCGCCAACGAGAAGGTTTCTTAAGTTTTTCATAGTTTTTCTCTTATAGTCCTCGTATGCCGTAGATTACTTTGCAAACTCATATAGATATCAGCGAAAAATCAATGAAACTTCTGGATACGAGGTTCTCTGACATGGGGAGGATCATGCACGCTGCGAAAAACAAATTGCTGTTGACGAATAGCAATTTGGCGATGTATAAAGAGCATGTTAAGGCCATGAAAAACGAAGGGAAAGAATACACAGAGCATAAGATGAAAGAGTACGGTGGGTTGCATAAGAAAAGTCTGTCCATGGAAAGCGAAGTGGTGAATATGCTCGTCCAGCTCGATGTAATGACGGATGACTGTTGTATTTGGTTATCTGATTCGTTGAATAGCGTCTGAAAGAGCAACTGGCGAAAACTGAGAAGCGTCTTGTGGATTTAGATGACGAAGGGAAAGCAATAGCGAGAAAAATTGAGGATATATCGACCAGTTTGAAGTGCATTCAAGTGATGAGCACCTTGCATATGTACGCCTTGACTGTGTTTGCATAACCGCAATAATATTTAATATAAGAACGTACTTTAAAGAGGGAAGTCTGCCTCCGAGTCCTGCCTTTCTCGGCAGAAGGCTTGCAAAAAGCAATTCGATTAGTCCCGCAAGGAAATTGGGTACTATCAGACTCAGTGATCCGTTGAACGGGAATCCAGCTACGCCGAGAAAGGTCTCGCTGTCGTTCGACCCTCAGCGATCGAGTTCGTCGAGGTCTCGAATGAGCATGAAGCAGATGACTTCTCCTGAGAGGATGGAAATGATTGAGAAAATTGAAAGGTTTTTTGAGGAATATGAGGGTAAAGTGTACGAGCTCGGCGAAAAGCTGGCCAATCAGTTTATGAAAATGACCATGCAGGATCAAACGTTTAAAGCCTCGTATGAAGAGCTCTCGTTGATGGTAAACAGCGTTGCTTCCTCCTTAACGAAATGAATCTTTCAGAAACGTTCGAAGGTTGCGCAATTGCAGCACTTGGAAGAAGAGTTAAACCATTATCGCAAAAAACACGGATTTATCGAGCAGGTAATTCACATAGAAGGCGTGTCTAACATCTGCATTGGGTCAGTTGGAGAGGCAGGTTGACCTGGAGCAGAAGAACGAGGACATGATGCAGGAATATAAAGGAGATTTCCAAAAAACGGATTTGTCCAGTACGAATCAGGTCGTTTTTAACACTCAAGAGATCCTTCCTATGCTGTCTCCTCGTGATTTGCATAAGACCTCAGAGAATTTCTTCTTCGTTTCTTATATATTCATCGTTGAGACCATCCGACGGTAAGACCCTTTTTCTCTTAACTTCGTCCTTATGAGATTCATTCAACCTAGTGTCTGTGCAATAATCACAGCGATTGGGAATACGACTGATAAACTCGCTGTTGATTTGCTTGACTACGTCAGTGAGTTGCAGAGTTTCTTAAGCAATGTGAAGAACTTCGCTCCTGTTCCCAAGGAAAAAAAGAAAAAGGCATTCAGACGCGACTTCAGGCTGCCGACCTATGTAACTTTCCTTTCCGGTTAGCCGTTTGCATTGAGAATCAAACAGTTAGAACTAGAGAGCCAAAAGTCATTGGACTCGGTGCTCACTAATAGAGATTTCTCCGACGATTCTGATAAAGAAGATCCCGTTCTCGAACGTATTAAAGCCTTTGCGCGAGGGCAGGAGCTGGTTCCGCACAGCAAGGCGGAGATAAAGAATCTCATTGACCAACTGATGACCGGCAGCGAGGAGGAAATCGAAAAACTCGTTGAGAAAATCCGGCAAGATAACTGCATATTATGCATGTTTGACGACGAGCTGGTCAAGGCGTTCTTGAATCGACTCGCGCTCGAGCTGAACGCTGAACCCTTCGTCAGTGTCGCGCTTGAGAACGTCACTATTCTGAAGGAAGAAGCGATGATAAATCTAAGAAGCCGCTTTGAAGGGCTCGTCTCGAAGTTTAGTAAACTTCTTGAGATTGTTTCAGCTGAAAGGAATAGTAAATACTTCCTTTTGAAAAACAGTAATTTTTCTACTTATTACTAGCCTTAAAGGAATTTGTGGCGAAAAACCCTGCGCTGCTTCTCCGCAAGGTAGCAGGAACGACCGAAACCGCTGAGATCAGCGACAAAATCGCGTTTATTCAAAAGGTGAACAAGGACCGGGTTCACAAACTGCAAAAAGTACATAACTACGATCGTTTTGAAATGGGAGAGAGATTGCGTCGAGCGAACGCAAAATCACCAAATAACTTGGACGATCAGGCAAAAAAGATGTTTGGGCTTACTTTCGGCGAGGTGACATCGAAGATTGACATGCTCTTGGGCGACAATCGCAGGAAATTGCACGAAAAATACTCAGAAATATCAAAAAAGAACAAACATACAAACAGAATCGAGGAAGAAGTGGAAATACCTGAATGGCTTCCTCAGACTGCTAGGGCTATTCTGGAATCACATCACTCACCGCACGGAGCTGCTGTAAAGAGCAGGTCTCCTCAGGGTAAGTTTTCAATAAAGGTGTTCGGAGGAAGAACCCACCATCGTACTCGAACGAAAAACATCCTCGTTACAAAAACTGACGAAAGCTTTGAACAAGAAAACGTAACCAAACTCATTGTTGACACAATTCTGAGTCAATATTTACAATAGAGCTATTTGGAGGCTGAAAGAGACCGTTTCAAAACTGAAATGTATAAAACGATGCATGGCGGTGATGATTTCTTGAGTTCGACTCGGCCCGATGCGAAAGCTGAAAGACATATGGGATTTTTACCAAGTGAAGAGCCATACAATCAAAAGAAGAAAGTCAATGAAACAGCGGCTGTTGTTCGCAAAATTCTAAAGCGTAATATCATTATATGTTTGCTTAATAGAGCGATTTATGTGTAGTTGAGAGGACCACAGGGAAGCTGGAAGGAAAACCAGTGGATCTCGGTTTTTTCCATGACTACGTACCAAAACAGCATAAGCAGAGACCGCTCAAGCCGATTTCTGTGCCTTCGCTTGTGTTAAAGCCATCAATTATGAAAACAGAGCGTAAAATTTGTATTTGTTAGCACTTCTGTAACATATTTAGCAATTTCGGGTTCGGTTTCTGAAAGGTTCAGCACGCTCCAGCATCTTCAAACCAAATCACCAAAGAAAATAGAATTCATGGAGACAACTCGCTCTACAAGCCTGAGCTCAAATCAGCCGTCATATCGAGGTACACAGAGAGCGCCCTCGATCTCTGAGAGGCCAAATCCCTATGCAGCGCAGAAAGGCATTTTGAAGTCTCTTTCGAGTCCAAAGAGACAGTCTGAGTTGCCTTCGCTGACTCAAACCAAATTCGAGAGCTTGCCTAATGAAAGGAAGCAAACACCATCTAGTAAGAGATGACAAGCGCTGCCCTTTTAGCAAATAAATAGGTTATATATGTGACTTTTAAACTGAGTATTTACATATATCTAGATTAGTATTATTTAATACATAATCTCCTTTACTGCTTCTTCGTAAGAGCAACCCTATCTATTCTTTTAGAGTAGTTTACTAGAGAGAAGAGAGGAGAAGAAAACAACAAAGGGTCCTGTGAAGTAATGTCCTCACGTATTTTTATTTGGATATCAGTATCTGTCTTAAAATAACTTGCCGTTAAGAGGGTAAACCAAATCTATTGAGCATATAAATAAATAAAAGGTTTGCTAATAGTTAATCAAGATGGCATCCAACCTTCGCTCAAGAACACCAACTCGTTCAAACTCATTCGCTCCAGTGCATGTAAACATAACGCTTGACAGCCTCCTCGGGGCTCCTAAAATGAAAATTGATTCGTGTCCACCACTGCTACCGCAAGACCCTGGAGATGAACCTTGCGAGACTTCTATCGCGATGCTTTCGGTTGCTACAAAGGCAAAAGGGACTCACCCTAACGAGAACCAGCCTGCGATGGCAACGCTGAACTTTTCGCCAATAGGCACGAGAACAACGAACTCGAGTCCGATTAAGCGCTCGAATCATCTAAATATCTCATCGAATAACTCCATATTGGAGCAGCTGCTGCTTGATGGAGGAAACCCATGCGACAGCAGCCTTGCAGGTAAAGAAATTAGTTGTTATCCTAGCTAAATGGCGCCAAAAGAGTCTTCGTTTATACTTCAGCAGGCGCAAATGCTAGAAGAAAAACTCAGAGATTCGCAAATAAAACTGCATGAAGCCAAGGCTCTCATGGAAACCCTGAAGAAAAGAAAGAATGATCTACGCAAAAACAAATCTAACGTGACATAATACTCTGAATTGACCGAGTCTTAGAGATTTTTCTATGATAGGATAAGTTGGCGGCTCAAACGCCCGAGAAGCAGAAAACAGTCACTGAGGAAGAATCTCCAGCGCCGACAGTGTATAAGCGAAAGTTTTCGTTACCGCAGAGGAGGTTGGAGTTCGAAGCAGGTGCGCAGTCGAGTAGCGATAAAAGGATGGAAGCAGTGACGGAGAAAAGGCTCAAGCCAAAAGGAAGCGTGGACGGTGGGAATGCAGAAGTGACGGCGAAAAGAAATCTTAATGAGGTGCACAAAGAGATTCCAAAGCAATCGGAGGTATGAGCGATTGATTTATTGGTTGGAAGTCTTATGCTTTTGTAATAGCCGAACTTTCCTCCGAAAATTGTGGATCTTCGGCAGGAGGTGAACCGAAGCAGACAGACAGAAGGGGCGAATAAGCAAAGAACTCATGGTGAGCAACCCTGACCCTAACCATTAAATTGAAACTGTTTCTCATATTTTTATAGGATATCTCAGCATTTCACCTTTTCAGTACGTGAAGCAGCATTACCCGCATCTTCCAGATGTTATGATTAAATTGAAAATTCCAAAGTTAGAATAAGAGATTGAGTTTGACGTTTTGATCTCATTTTTTCTTTTTCAATGCTACTAATATTTTCAAAGTTGTCGAGTTAATTGTTTCAAAGTCTTCATTTTTCATTGCAAATTGTTTGTTATTCGTGCTTGAGATCTTTTATAAAGGTTAAAATCCAAAGATTTTGTTCTGCTGATCTCAGGATTAAGAAAGAATATATCCTGGATGACGGGACTCGAATTAAATATGAATGATATCAACTCAGATTGCATTAAGCGAAAATGCTATTTAGAAGCACCTGAAATTTCTTGATATTAGGGACAAGATCGATGATGATGAATGAGTTGGATATCCAATGAAAATATCCAAAAAACACATTGAAAGTAGGAGGTATGAGTGAAGGATATACGAACTTAACTTGCTTTTTCATGTCATTTACGCATTAATAATAAAAGAATCTACTATTCCATGCTAAGAGCAATTTATTTAGCTGGCAAATAAAACAACTTTTTTCGAAAGGAAACCTATTCCACTTCTATATAAGAGTATTAATATGTGATCAAATGGATGAATAAAATGTACTCTTGAAATTTAATTCCTTATAGAACACGCAACTTTGATTTGTATTTAAAGTCTATGTTCAGAGAAATTTCAAGCGAAAACTCAGATTCTTGCGTATTTCGAGCACGGCGTTATCCAAAAAATAAATTAGACTAAGAGTATAGAACTCTAAATAATTGTTGCAAGTCATAAGTGCATTATTTCTATGTCAGTGGGACTTTTCATTTATTTGGTTAAATTCGTTCCAGAACACCCGCAATTTTCGTTTAGACTTCTAAGGCGTGCTTCTGGGGACATTGTTACCCATATATTTATACTACAAGGAGGTTTCATAAGTGGGGTGTCTCCTTTCTTGTTGGACTCCTCAAATTATTTTAATTGTTTGACTAAATAAAACAAAAATGATGAAACTGCATTTAAACAGCTAAAATGTAAATAAAATAATCATGTATATATCTTATCATCGACATTCATTTTTAGCAGCCTCAACCTGGATGACTTTCTCGCTTTTAACATCAATAAGTCAGGCCTGTGATCCTCATAATACGACAGCGAGTAATTCCTCAGTGGTATTCCACCGAAAGCGGTTACTGAATAAGCAGCAGAAAGAAGAGAACAAGATTATGCTTGTTGCCTCCCAATTCAGACTCAAATTCTTTGATTATCTGAGCGTTCCGCCGATGTTAAATCAAGGTCAAGCCTCTCGCCTGTCGCGACCAAAGTTCAGTTTGCGGAGCATGGGTCAAAATAATATACATATTCTAAAGAACTAAGGGCCATTTTTATACTTCCAAGCACTTCTTCAAAAGAGAAAATTTTGTTCACTGGCGTCTTCATCGAAATGTCGCATATCTCGAGATTTCTGGACTTGAAGCCTCCTTGAAGAGCAATTAGAAGCTTCGGTTTTGGAGCTGCTCTAATATTCATCGAAATTCCATCTTGGAAAATGCTAAATTTCGTGTAAATCCCATCGAAAAATTAGAAATTACATAATTTGCTCTCCAATCGTGATCTCTGAAAAGAAGCGTATTCTTTGCTTCTTTCGGCCTCGATAATGTTAATGACGGTACTATGCTGCGAGGACCAAGCGAGTAGCTTCTGAAAGTTAGGCTCTGAGAATAATATGTAGACTACAACCGCGCTCATGCCAAAGAAATTTCACGTGAATAATGAAGGAAGGTAAATCCTATTCAAAATATACTAAGCTTGATGCTTTACTTTTATTTCCAATTACTTTATTAGATCGGTTTCCTATTATTTCTGATGATTATGAGTATAAGTAAATAGTTTAATATTGCGATCATACCGAAATACTCTTAATTTAAGATTTGCACGTTTTGCTCTGGAATGTATTTAAGACTGCTATTCTGCTTTTTCCTTTGGATCGGACCAGAATTTTATCAGTAAGTCAAAGACGAAGTCAAAAACAGCATCTTGAAATTGAGATATCATAATTGAAAAAGTTTCAAGTTTATATTGCCATTTTGAGTTGGAAAATCCTAAGGAAGAATTATACTCAATGTAAGTCCTTTCGGAATTCATAGGAACGAGATTATTTCGGAAAAAAACGAGAGTGCAATGTAATTAGAAGTTCGACAGCATACCAGTAATAGGATATGATGAGTAGCTTTAATTCTTTGATTCTGAAAGCATCTGTCGGAGGCTCTTCGCAAACATTTCTAAAAGGGAACTGTCTCTACCATAAATCCATTACAAGACTCATAAAAACCGAACGATCCAACTAGTATTAAAGGAGGTTACCATTGTTCAGAGCAATTTACCTAACTCTTCCGGCAACGACAACAAAAAAAAGAAGAATAGACTAACTTTAAGACCAATGTGTTCTCTTAATGAGAATTAGAGAAGTATACTCCTTGAATCAACTAAGTTGTAATGCAAGATCGTGTTAGTCTCGAAATCCTATCAAACAGAGTAGAGAATGCCTGATTTAGTAGTCTATCTATCGCTTCTGACCATTCTTACTATTTTATTTAAAGTAATTATTCCGGGAGCGACTTTGATTCGAGAGTCTTTAATTGGAAAAATGCTCTATTCACTCCAAATAAAGAACATCATCATTTTAATTCCTGATACGGCCTTCCTCTGAAAACTCAGCACTGCCAGATTGATCCTTGAAAGATTGCCCAAACTTGTCGCGATAACTTTCTTTCATTATTGAGAAACGATCGAAATTTCGAAATTAATGTGGTTACAAGCTCAATGCCAGGCTGAATTGAATCTGTTAAGCGGAATCTGGGGTAATCCATGCAACTGGAATGCTTAAAGAAAGTTAATAAAAAATGGTATTTTAATTTGGCATTTTTAATTAGTTTGGTTAGACTCAATTAGACTCACGCGCACTTGGACTCAGGTTTCCTGCGTTTTTGAGAATTAATTAATTGAACTAAAGTCACTCTTTTCACATACACAAAGGGATAGATCGCAAAATCTAGAGTTGTAGCACTTAAAAAATACCAGGCATAGGCCGCAAATAGGAGTTATGCGGTCTCGTGTCTCTCTAGGAGCAAATTGCATTAATTTGTCTTTTAAAATCTTTGTTTCATTATAATATATTTCCAGCTATCCTATTAATTAGTTAATAAAAATTTTAAAGTTGGAAATCAGAAAATTCTCATGAGAACTACAAAAGTCTTTCCTTGCCTCTTACTTTCGATCCTAATCATCTGCTGCAGGAGTAACTAACATCATTAGAGAGAAACTTATCGAATTACTAGGCCAGTACTATATTTACGATGTATGGGGTGAACCTCCTTCAACTGATGGATGGAGTAATCTATGTACACGAAATTGCTATGGACAAACCATCATTGGAGGATATAATTGCTATGGAGCGGGTAAGTCGTCATCAAAAACATACAATATCGATCTGGTGCATACAACAGTGGATATTCAGTGGACTGCTTATTTCACTGACTCATGGGATGGAGAAAGCTATATCATGAGAGTGGATGGCGAAAACCGACATGTCGAACCTTTTAAACTAGATACGCTTTCAACTACTCACTATTGCGGTAATGCTACATGGTCCGACTATTGGGATGTTCGTACTAAAACAGGGATTGCTCACACAGCACCGACTCTCACATTATTATTTACTTCGACGCTTGATCAGAGTCCTGACGACGAATCATTTGGATTTAAGAATGTTTTAATAACCGTTTGGCCTGTTTGTGCTACAGGATGTTCAAAATGCTACGGAAATTTGATTTCAGAGTGCACTGAATGCAGCAGTGGGTATTATCTCAAAGGGAACACCTGTGTTACAGACTGTGGCATAGGATATTGGAACAACCCTTCAGGAAGAGTCTGTTCAGGTAATTATTTTTCATTTATTCATTTTATTTACAATGACATTTCTGTTTTAGCTTGTGATTCAACCTGTTACGATTGCAATGAAAAGTACAGCTATAGCTGTACTTCATGCAATGGAGCCTTCTTGTGGCTACCTCCGGTCGGATATTGCATAAGTGTTTGTCCTGCGGGTTACTACAATTATGGTCCATGGTGGCAATGTCGTCTATGCTGGCAGGGACCTGAGACAAGTGGGTCTATTACTTACTATTCTTGTAAGACGTGCACAGCAGGAGCCAAAACTGATTGCACTTCATGTGACTCCCCTGCCTTCCTTTATCCATATGATGGAGGCGATTGTCGGAATCCTTGCCCAGACGGGTTCTGGGGAAACACAGCCCCTCGACAATGTCTACCTTGCTACAGTAGTGGAGTTAGTCCATACAGCTGCAAAACCTGCTCAGCAGGAACAAGTAGCAGTTGCGTCACCTGCTTTCCAGGGACTTTTCTTCATAGTGGGCAGTGCATCAGTCCTTGTCCTGATGGATTCTGGGGGAATACGGAAACGAATAGATGTGTAGCGTGCAACAGCGCTTGTGCAACATGCACCGGACCAGCGAATACTGAATGTCTCTCCTGTAATTCTGGATACCTTTACTCTGGGCAGTGTCTCGCTACTTGTCCCATTGGATACTATGCTCATTCGTCAAAAACTTGCCAATCTTGCCACGTTAGCAGCACGAGCCCTTTCAGTTGCCGCAGTTGCGATGGTGGATTACCAAGCAATTGCATTTCATGCACTGCAAACACTTATCTCTACCCAAATACTTATGGACAGTGTCTCGATCCATGTCCAGACGGATTTTGGGGAGATACTACAACGTGGAAATGTCAACCATGCTACAATCCAGGTGGAAGCCCAGTTCGAAAGGCATGTGCAACATGTTTTGGAGGAGGAGCCACAAGCTGTCTTTCCTGTCCAACCGGAACATACTATTTCAGTGTTGATAAAACGTGTCTCTCAACTTGCCCTCCTGGTTACTATCACAATGGGCTTTCTAATCCAAATAACTTATGTGTGCAATGCTATCAAAATAATCCTCCTTCTTCCCCTGATGGGACCTGTCTCACTTGTAATGGACCTTACTCCAATAACTGCCTATCTTGTGGCAATTTCCAGTATTTGGATTCAACCACAGGCAAATGTGTGAATACATGTCCAATAGGGTATTATGCTAATCCTACCACGAATACTTGTCAGAAATGTTACGAGGCTCCTTATTCATGGACCACAAACCAATCCTGTTACACATGTACTGGAACTACATCTCGAGACTGCACCGCTTGTTTGTCAGGCACATTCCTCTATCAAGAAGATCAAACTTGCTTGTACACATGTCCAGATGGATGGTGGGGTTATCTACCTACAAGAATCTGTAAAATCTGTTATCAATACGATGCAGCATACCCTACAGTATTCACTTGTGCTACTTGCACAGCCGGCACTGCCAATGACTGTCTGACATGTAATTCACCTTACTTCTGGGATTCTACCACTGGTACCTGTGTCCAAACTTGCCCAGATGGTTATTGGGGAGACTCATCATCAAAGACATGTAAATTATGCTTCAACACAGCATCACCTACGGATATCATGAAAAATTGCAAGACATGTTTCGGAGGAAACAACAACCAATGCACGAGCTGTGAGAGTGGAACATACCTCTATTCCAACAGCAACAGCAACACCTGCTTAGGAGGATGTCCAGGTGGATGGTATCCAGATACTCTCACCCTCTCATGCAAGCTGTGCTTCCAAAGTAGTTCTGCTTCAAGTGTTCCAAATACATGCGCTACATGTACTGGACCAAACAACAATCAATGTGTGACTTGTCTCAGTGGTTTCTACTGGGATCCGCTCACCAGTACCTGTATCAATCCTTGTTCTGATGGGTACTATGCTGACGCTTCGTCCCAACAATGTAAGCGATGTTTCCAAGCTTCCTCTTCCACATCTTCACCCAGATCTTGTCAAACTTGTTCAGGAGCTCTCGAATCTAATTGTCTGAGTTGTAGCTCTGGTGAATACTTACTTCCATCGACTTCTAGCTGTCTGAGTACTTGTCCAGCAGGTACTTATCCTAGAACAGATATCAATTGGTGTGGAAACTGCTATCAAGCTGCTTCAGATGATGTTATTGAGAAATCCTGTGCAACCTGTAATGGCTGGAAACCAACAAACTGCTTGACCTGCCCATCAGAAACCTACTATTACCCTCAAAATAGTACTTGCCTCAGCAGCTGTCCTGGAGGCACCTATTATGATACTAACTTGTTATCATGTCAACCATGTTATCAAACTGACTCGAATTATATTGGTTGTTTGACTTGTACAGGACCAATGTATACTCAGTGCACCAGTTGTGCAGATGGATTGTTTTACTTTGAACAGAATGGTACCTGTGGAACTACATGTCCTTGTGGAAGCGGGTATTTCTATAGCTCTACAACCAAACAATGTGGAACTTGTTACCCAGGATGTGAATATTGCACGAGCTCAAACTCTCAAGATGATTGCTATTACACAGACAAATACGATACTGACTGTCTACTTGGAGAATTCGAAGGCAAAACTCAAACACAATCAATGTCAATGTTTGTGCAAATTACCGGGCAGTCAACCTACGTGCTCTCAATGGCCACTGTTGTTCTTTCAGGAGCTTCTACCATGGGTGCTCCTATTGTCTTCACATATATGGGGCTTCTTGGCTTGTACCAGTACCTAAACGTGGATTATGGCTCCAATGCTGTTCTCTTCTTCCAGAACTTTTTCTCATTCAATAATGAAGGCAATCTCTATCCTAATTACTTCTCATCATCTGATTCCAAATACTGGAATTCTGATACAAGAATCCAAGGAAATAATAAATTCTATCTCTATCGAATCAGCTATCTTTTCCTCAAGAATTTTGGAAGCAAACTATCTTTGCTTCTTACACTTGTTGCAACTACTCCATTTCTTACGATTACTGCAATGGTACTAAAGAATGCAGGAATGAAAGAGAAGTATCTAAAGATGTTCAATGCAGTTAAAAGTTTTATTCAATGGAATCTGATCATTACTGTTTTCCTCTCATCATTTGTTCCCATGGTGCTCTCTTTCTGCTTGGAACTTCACTTCTTATCAGACCCAATTGCTCTTTACGATATTTTCTCAACCACAGTCTCTCTGGTCGCAACCATAACAGTAGCAAGCCTTACTTTTGCACTATGCCTCTACACCAGAATTAAAAACCCTAAATCTTCTCATCCGAATCTCTGCAAAAATGCTAAAATCCTTGCAAATCAAGAAGACTTCACAAAAGACCATGAGCCCAATTCCAAAAACAAATATTGGGCTCTGCTCTCCTGTCTCAGGAGTCTGTTTTTGGTGACTTTCGTTTCTACTCTTTCGAATTACCCCCTTATTCAATGCTCCACAGCTTTGGGTACCAATGTCGCCTTCTTTATCGGAATACTCAAATTCAGATTCTTCGATCGAAAGATTAAGGATATCATTATCAAAGTCTGTGAAGGATTAAATGCTGTGATCCCATCACTGTTCCTCGTGCATTCGATTTATGAGTATATGAGTGTGAGCTTAGATTCCCAGAAGAAGCTGAATATTGGCTGGGGGATTATAGCTTTAATAACCACAGTGACCGTGCTAACCTTGGTGTATCAAATCATAGAAACTTTGTTCGTTCTCAAAATGGTTGGTACTCCTCTTTATAACAAAGTGAAAGCTTTCCTTGCATATTCTATCGGGAAAGATATCTGGAAAAGATCACATAAAAAATCTTTAGAGATGACAAACCTGAAAACATCCCAGGAGCCTTCTCAAACACAAAGGCCGAACGAGAAAACGAGAGACAATTCGTATAACCATTTGCTTCATGATGAAACTCATGGAACTATAATACATGAGCCTTCTGACCTCAGCTCATCTATTTCGGCAAGAACTGAACTTCCCAAAAACTCCATAGAAAAAATGAATTTAAAACAAAGGTTTCCTCTCCAAGAATTTAGCAACTTAAGGAGAAAAACTCTCCAATCATCTTTTCAGTGAACCAAGGCATCCATCCCTGCGAAATTAGGCTTATGCTTGTTAATTTTGTTGAATGAAGAATGCTTAATGTACATTTTCCCTCTCCCTACAACTCCTTTTATTTCTCAAAATATTACATATCTGAATCAAACCTATCAAATAACGATCAAAATTAAATTATTCACAGTTTCTGAAACAAAAAAAGTCCAAAAAAATTCTTAGATTCTTAGATATATCCCGGAGGTTCAAAAAAATTCACATTCAACAAAATTAATTTTCAACGAATTACTTACTTTTTTTATTTGTATTCGACTTACAATACCACGATAAAACGACTAAACCACGCTCATCACAACCAAATAGAATCAATAGCTTTGTGAAGCATTGTTATTCCTTACTCAGAAAAATTTCCTGAGCTTTGAAATTATCGATATCTCATATAAAATTCTCGCATTTTTTAAAAGCATTAAGCCTAGTTCGTAAGACCTCCCATATATTTCTTTGAAATGGGATCCCGTCTGTAGGAATCTATTGCTTTTTAGTTAGATTTACTATATTTTTTCAACTCGTCAATCATGAAGAGTATCTTCAATAATAAATATCTTTTTCAAAATAATATGAATCTTCTCCCCAAAAAAATTTGATTGCTTGATTCCATTTTATTAAGGATTTCCCTGATTAGATTTCAGAGGTGAGGTATTCTCATCAGGTAAATTTAACGGTGAAATAGTGAATAAAACTGTGAAACATCTCAAACATCCAACAACCTCTCATGGTTCCACTTCTGGTTTTTCGGAATGCCCCTTTAAGGATGTTTTTTAGATTATCTGTCAAACAATAAACAGATTTTATCGAAACTCAGAAATCCGACAGGACAACAAACGAAAATTTGTGTTTTGTAGGTTTTTCTTATGAAAGTGACCCAAGCAGGCTTGAATCAAAGAGTTATTTCAAGAAATCTTAGAGGGATTCTCATATATATCAATAAATTCCCTCGGATGCTCTTCATAGATATACCATAATCTGGAAAAATCCAAGTAAAATGCTGCTATGACATCTTTTTCTGTCGCTCAGTATCGATTTTCAAGTAAAAGGCATGAAAAGAGGTGGATTAGGCTTGAAAAAATCAGATTTCTTCTCTGAATAAAAAATTTAGTGCACCGTTAGTAACATCTGGCTTTTAGTCAGTT
>ENA-UOTZ01000058-UOTZ01000058.1-compost-metagenome-genome-assembly--contig:-NODE-58-length-73693-cov-8.716543_pt1 | contig 73693 bp, 59 predicted proteins | sample MGYA00238144_ERZ746983 | MGnify/ENA primary metagenome ERZ746983 (study PRJEB28759, sample SAMN06268863) | compost metagenome | isolation source: single cell | place: USA: California, Emeryville, Joint...
AAAAAGACGCACAAAAAATGAGGAGAAATGAGAAAATAAATCTGCATTCAGGGTAACAATTAATTTTCACATCGCATTGCTGAAATAATTAAATTTTTTTAGTATCTCGAAAACAAATAGTATTGAAGTTTATTAATTTTTTTACCAACGTAATGCAATCAGAGATCGTAGCAGATCACCTTCCATTCGCCAAATTGAAGTTTAAAATTGCTAATACGATGAAAGGGGCGCCACAACCTCCTCGTTTCAAGGTTGAAATATCCCAAGAGTAAAAACATTTTTTACCTGCTATGAGTTTTGACTTTTTCAACGGTCGTTAGTGAATTCAGAAATTCTTTCAAAGATTATTTTGAAGCTTTTAAGGCTGAGTATTACAGGTTATGCATTGCGGCTAGAGCAAAAACTCGAAAATATTGAAAATATATAACTCCTTATTAATCGAGTCCCGAAGGATTTTTTCCCTCCCCCATCTCCCAAAGAATTCGATCGATTGAAATTTTACAATTTAAGTATTCAATTTCACGAAATTTTTTTTAGTTAGTCACCCATTTCAAATTGAACTGCAAGCATATTCTTCTCCTTTGTAATCCTTTTTTGTATGTATGCGTAGAAAACATCATTCATTCAGTTGGAAATATTCTGAGATACTTTGTATTCCTCTATATATATATTTCCATATTAATTGATTAAGCCCACGTCATTAATAAGATGTTATGTATTTTTTCATTTCTACTCAAGTACTCCTAACTTGTTATTAAATTTTTCTCAAGTAATATCTATGTTTAACAATTTTCCCCTTTTATTAGCTAAGTTTGTAATTATTTGTCTCTTATATAAGTAAATAATAATACTTAAACAATTATTCAAAATTTTTTTCATAATTTACTCACAATCAAAGTAAGTTGTGATGTTTCAATCTAATGAAAAATCTAAACACTTCTTTAACGCTTTAATAATGACTTTTGTGAGCATGAACCCATTGCACTAACGTTCTACAGTCAGCCCATCTCGTATCGACTGTTTCACATGCAAGAACAATCACAATGTACTGCTCATTCTCGACCCTCGTAAACCCCGCAAAGCACGGTCCCGCAGCCGGAGTAATCCCTGTTTTTATACCTTCCCATCCCTCATCAAGCAGCTTATTCGTATTTTCCCACACAACTTCCTTCTCTGTCTGGTCCTTTTGCTCGATCACACATTTATATGTTTTACTATTGACAATCTCTCTAAATTCCTCAAATTTCATAGCATTCGCTGCCAAAATTGCTATATCGGCAGCAGTCGACTTATTAGTCGTGCACATAAGTCCATGCGGATTATCGTATCTCGTTCCTCTGAGACCAAGCTCATCTGCTGTTTTATTCATGAGATCCAAGAAGTACTTGAGTCCAAAATGTTCTCTAGTGTTAGCATGAGTAGGAGTTTTCTTCAGTTTAATTTTATATTCATCCGTTTTCTGGTAAATATACGTACCGAAAGACTCAGCTAATGACATTGCCGCGTCATTCCCACTGGGAAGCATAAGCGCGTGCATCAAATCCCAAATGGATAATATATCACCGTGATTAAGCCTCGCAGATGTCCCTTTCATGCTCGCGGCTGTTCGACTCACTTGAATGTAAGTCGATTTAGGTTCAATTTTGAACTCTCTTATCAACTTGCAGACGACGTAGCAAGTCATTACTTTGGTGATACTGGCAATTTCTCTTCGAAAATGTTCCCTCTGACCGACAATAACCTCTCCAGTGACTCCATTAGCAACCGCCCAACAGACTGCAGTGACACAAGGAGGCCTATAATCTGGAGAAAATTCCTAATTACACTTAATAATGAGCCAGTGAGATAACCTCGCACAGCAAGATCTCCTTTCAACTTTGCGACGTCTAAATTGACTGCGCTTCCAATCGGACCAACGGACGATGCAACTAATCTTCTTTTTTGATGTAAGAGTTGTCGAGCATTTGGTGAAGGATAATATTTGCTTTTAAGAAAGGAGGTTATTCTTATAAATTACTTAAGATAAGGATGCATACTTGATGCTTGAATCTCTTCTATTATAAGAGGGAAATCGATTGCGAGTCTGATCATCTGAATTAGAATTTCCGTCGCTGTTGTCAGCATCGAATTCATTATTGCTATTTTTCTTAGAATCTGAGCTATTGCTATTGCTTCGAGATGGTCTTTTCGGAATCTTTATATTGTTTGACTTGGTTGAAACAACCTGTGATGATAATTCTCTTGTTACGAGTTTTCGTAGGGTTTGCAAATTTCTTAGGATTTTAACGACTTCTTGAGGTCGTCCTCGATGACTAATGATTTTTGGAAGACTGTAGTCATAGCGGTCCATGAGTCCGTGTTTCGAAATATTTGTTGCTGTTGAATAAAGCAATCAAAATAATTTCGTTATATAAATAAGTTTATCAGTGAAATGAGCACAAAAATCCCAAAATTTAACATCCACATTACATTGGAAACTTTTTAGTAGATATTTCTAAAAGAATATAGACGATTGAAAGAAATAACTAACAAACTACTCACAAACTGCTTTAACTTTTTTTTTTTTAACTCTTTTCTCCTTTAGCCTCAAATATGCGCTGAGTAAAATCAAAAGGAGACCCTCACTGATCTTGAATTCACCAGAAGAAATTGTTTCAATAATCAGTAAATATATTCAGCCCAGAAAATGTTCGTTAGGTTTTGGAATGCGTAGTGGAGATCATAGATGAAATTTTATGATGCTAAATATAAATGATATCAAATGAAAAGTTTGCAATACAATACCGGGAGAGAATAGCTGAAAATAAGTATTATACTGGAAAAATCAATTTACTATTCAGCAAGTACTCCGATGTGACAAATTTATTAGCATCAAAGCGTGCTATAGCGCCAAAATTCTAAGCAATTCTGATAAAATCACATCCAAAGGCTTGAAACCAAGATGTTGTGATCTAGTGAGTGTACAATAACGCTCTGAAGACAGAACAGATGAGTCGAGTTATCAGAAGAAGAATAATATTTTAATAAGCAGTTATTGTATTCAAAAAATTAGATCTTTAAAATTTGGCGCGCAGATACTCTTACTCCAAGAAACTCAAGAGTGGAATTCTTATCAGCTTCTGGCTAAGCCTGCAGATCTGCCAATTCTTTGAACAGTTTCATTTGTTTCGGTCCATCACTGAAATCAAAGTCTAATAATTAATTTGCTAAGAGTCAGTTGATCATAAAAAATTATTGATTCTCTAACTTCGGAACTCAATACTCTGGTCCTCAGTTCTATTCCAACATGAAGTAAAACCAAACCATTCAAAGTCGTTTGAGAGAACAAAACTGTTAAAAATTCCAAGAGCATCTAACTTTTACTTACCACGTAAAAAAGGCGGCTCGAATAAATATCTTTAAATCACAATTCAAATAATATTTGCATATAACACGTCAATAGAATTTCAAATTGTTCCCTGTGAATTCTTTGGAAATTCAAAACAAAGCTAGCGTCAGTGCCACAAAGTTATATTGCAATGTCTAAGAGAGAGAACTTTTACTTACATTAAACCCATAAAATTAGAAAAATCTCACAAGAATAGACTTTTTCTTACTTTTTGATCACTTTAACACACCTTAATGAACTACATCTTTAACAAAACTTTAAATTTCGTAAATATTTATGCCTGGCTGTGTTAATCGGTGCCACTAGTTGACGCTCCAATAATCAAATCCTCTCCAATTCGCTAAGGAACTTAATTGTATTGACACCGCATTCTCAGGAAAAAATTCATGGCAGAAGTCCTTCGTGCAATTGTTATACACTATTATATTATCTTAGCGAGTTGACCGAATATATTTCAATTTTTCTATATACACATAGGAGCGAGCGATTAATTGAGTGCCTAGTTCTTAATAAGGTTATTTAAGAAGGAAGTAATTAAAAGAAAAATTATTTTAGTCAACAATGGATTACACACCTTACGAACTCAAAGGAGGAAGGGTTTTTCAACGCTCATTCACTGCTGAGAGACAAGCTAGGCTTGAAAATAAGATGTACCATCCATTTAGTGCCCACCATCACAATCCCAATTTGGATACGAAACCAAAAAATACGAGCACCGTCACCGCCAAAATATTTCAAGCGAGCAGCAAGATGGTTAAATGGCCTGCTCAGCAAGCCAAATCGTTTGGAGAGCGTCTGAGAAACGCTGTTTTCAAAATTTTTAACAACAAAAAAATCAAACGATCTGAAGAAAAAGCCCATATAATCTCCAATGATCTCGACACGCCCCTAGCCAATGGCAATTTGTCTTCCCAGCCACCTACGCTAAGGAAGAAGGTAGGATTTTTGAGCGCGCTGAAGATTCATAAAGACGCGCTTGAAGAAAAACTGAAAAAATCTAACATGGATAAAAAACGGAAGTTTTACACGTTGCTTCAAAGTCGACAAGGTCTCATCAGACCTGTTCCGCTTAAAAAACTACAGTTTTCTGAGGACGAGACGAGTACGCTTCAATTCATTATGCTTGTCTAATATCCTATTATAAAAAAGGTCATTTGAGTGAAGTGCAGCAAAAAATGCTCGAGAGAATCAGGAATACTAGCACAAAGGACCACGAAGAGTCATTCGGTACTGTTCCCACGTTAGCTTCGAACTTATTAGATTTTTTTGTGTCAATAGATGGAGAGATTCCAGACTTACATAAAGTATTGCGCAAGACCAGGACTATTTCGTATTTCGATCATACAAGCTCCGGAGACGAGAAAGGTAGAGATTTTTCGAGGAATTAGAATTAACTAGGCTCTTTGATAGGTGAGAATTCGAACGATCAAAATGAGGGACAAGATGAATACACTCGAGGAGGCCGAAAGCGGCTAAAGTTGTCAAAAGTGGGGGATGTGTACCGAAAAGTCGATCCTGTGGTTACTTTGAAATATAAAGATTCGCTTCATTCTGGAGATCTAAACGATCCTTTGGCTGCCCAAGCGACTTCGAATACATTTACCACACAAAGCAAGTTCTTAGCTTCGCTTAAGGGCAAAGAGAGCCGAAAGATGAGCGCAGACCAGCATTCCATCGACGACTCGAAAGAAGAAACCGATTCTCGAGATTCATCCAACGGAAACTACCCTGCTGAAGACTTCCATCCAAGCAACTTCCAACCTCTAGCTCCAGTTCGTGAAGAGAAGAAAGAAGAGGCCAAGAAAATCATCAGTTCACCGAAACCAACAACACAAGCACTGGATGTCAAGCCAACATTGACTACTCCTTCAAGTCTAATAGGTGGTAGCAATCTGCTAGGAGCCTCAGCAAAATTAACCACGGACTCACGTCCTCATTTGGCATCTCCAAAACCATTGATTGGAGGCGGCGATAAAACGATCGGAGGGGATGAGAAAACGACTGGAGGAATTACAGGAGGAGGTGGCTTTTTCAATAATCTGCTGGGTACAGCTGCAAAGACAGGGTTGGGCGGCGAAGGACTGAAAGGGAAATTAGATCTTGTCTCTTCGTCATCGGGTTTGTTTTCTAATAAGGAAAGCTCAAAGGAAGAAAGTAAAGAAGTCAAACCTACTCTACCAGCTTCCCCTGACCCTCTCAAAACCAAACCAACTTTGGGTGGAGGATTCTTTAAAAACCTCACGGCTGAGACACCAACTGAGCAAAGCAATTCCGAAGCTTCTGGCCAACCACCCACCACTGGACTCAAGAAGACGAGTTCATTCTCCAATCTTAACAAGCTTGACACGCCTACAGAGCCAGCCAAGACGACTCAACCTCAAACGAATGCCCCGACTGCTGAAGATAAATCAAAAAGTTCACAGCCTCAAGACACTCTCCCAACTCTTGGACGTGAATCATCGATCCTACCAGGCTTGACTTCTGGAAGTAGCTCGACGGCTCCTCTTGTGAAAACAGAAAGCAAGCCTGCTGAACCAGATACAAAAAATCCATTTTTGTCGATACCACTCACCAAGAGCGTCTCACAGGCCCCTGCTGGAACTGGAGGAAGTCTGTTTGATTCAGGGGAAACTCCAGCCAACACTGCAACTGAGTCTCAAATGAGTAGAGCACCCAGCAAAGATATATCCTCGATTTTGAAGGTGGATACGAGGTCTTTCGAAATCCCAAAAGACAACCCTTTCCTTAACAATCCATTCACAAGTCCTGCAAGCAACACTGGAGGCAACAAGCTCGATAGTCTCGTGAGATCGAACAGCAACCTTATCGGTGGACTCATTAACTCATCGAACGATCCGAAAATAAATCCTGACACACAGCCAAAGGTCAGTGGATTCAACGATATGCTGGCTCCAACCAATAGCTTAAACCGCAGTAGCAGCGTGTTTGATGGAATAGGGAATTCAGGAATCAGCAATTTCCAGTCCAATGTGAGTTCACAAGGAAATGCGCCTGGCAACTCCATTTTATCTCAGCTCACAACTATGAACAGCGGATCAAACTTCAACCAAAATAGTATGGACATGAAGTCCGGTGGAGGAATGAATAACGGTGGAGGTATGAATAGTGGCGGCATGAATTCTGGCGGTGGCGGTGGCGGCAGCTTGCTGTCATTGATCGGAAGTTTAAGCCAAAACCAAGGTACTGGAGTGATTGGTAGTATGCTTGGAGGCTCTAATAATCAAGGTGGTGGTGGCGGTCTAAGCTTGAATAATATCGTGAGTAATTCAAATCAGGGCCAAAACCCATTTTCAGGACTGGGGATGTCTGGACCGTCGAATAATTTGGGAATCGGGGGCGGCCTCGGTTTAGGTGGATTCAATAATACCAACATGGGAAATAACATGATGGGCAGTAATAATATGATGGGCAGTAATAACATGATGGGTAATAACAGCATGGGATTCGGAGGAGGTGGTGGTATGGGTGATAATTCAGGAGGACTACTTGGCGGTCTTGGTGGTCCATTCGCGGGAATGAGCGGCGGTGGCGGTGGCATGGGAGGCGGAATAGGCGGAGGCCTAGGCGGACTTGGTGGAGGAATGGGAGGTGGTATGAGTGGAGGCTTTAACTCATATACTTCAAGTGGTAAGAAAGATACCAGAAAAACACGACTGGGTGACATAGGTTTTTAATGGTTTTATTCTTTGTATGAGTTAGTTTGCTATCTCTTTTTTTTTGTTTGTTGTTTGTTTTACAATCGCTTTTCTGGCAGAATTTCCCCATTCTCTAAGGTTTAGAAGGAAAATAATTCCAAAGAATTATCGAATTTTCAGTTTGAATTTCTTGGCAAAATGAGCCAAGTTTGATAATATCATCTGTAAATACATCTCTCTCTCAATAAGAAAAGCTCTCTCTATCTCTCCTCTCATAACCTATATCCGTAACTAATCTCAAACGATGATTCCAAGAGATCATGTTTCTCGTACTGTCGGCATCCATTATTTCAAAATAAATTTCCACAACTTTTAAGATGAACAGACCAATTGATTGTTTTATATCTATTTGAACATAATGCAAGTTCGATTTCTTACCGAAATATTTAATTAAATAAATCTTGCATAGAACATACTTATGGTAGAAGCTGATTCAAAGATGGTTGATCCCGACATGAAAGTCGAGGATACAAACACAGAGGCTCTCGTCGCTAAAATGTAATCTCCACGCCTATCCATTTTTTACGCAATGCGATCCTTTAGTTCGGCAGCAAAACTCGGATATCTCAAAGATCCATTCGCTTCTTGCTTCGTGAGCTCCGAATCGAAAAAAGAAGTCTTGATTAACCGCGGCTATTGGTCTCGCGTCTATGCTGTTCGAAGTTACACCGAACAGTTCTTAAAAGCATACGCTTCAGGCAAAGTTCAAGTGATTTCTGTCGGAGCCGGACTCGATACATTATACTTCAACTTAAAATCCGAAAAAGTAGCCGATTTTAATAATGTTACCTATGTTGAGCTCGATCTGGCTTCGGTAGTGAAAAAGAAGGTACTAATCACAATTGGAACCAAGTTAAGATCATTCGATAGGTCAGAACTCTCAGCAGAAATAAGACTCTCAACGGTATTATCTCGAACAATGGGAAAGACAAAGTAGATGTGGCTGGTAAGCTGTTGCTGTGTACAATTATCTCACACAATTTCAGAGGATAATACATATTTATTGGGACCTGACTTCAAATTGATCAGCGTTGATCTCAGAGATGAGAAACAACTCAAAGCAGCGATGGAAAGAGCTGGGTTGGATTACAAGTAAAAGAATTGCAGTATTGATATTTCTTTGCTTAAGGTTATTTTTCTTCAAACAAAAAGAGTCCCAACTTTTGTGTTCGCTGAATGCGTGTTGGCTTATTTGCAAGCAAAGGAGAGTGACGCTGCGATTAAGTTCTTCACAAATTTCGACATAGTTTATTTCCTCAATTATGAAATGATGTTCTTGAACGATCAGTTCGGGAAAATGATGGTTAAGAATTTCAAGGTATTTACCACCTGAGCCTTGAGGAGAATAAATAATTTTTTTCGTTAGGCCAGAGGCATTGATCTTGTGGGAATTAGTGATTACCCTGATATTCCCAGCCTGCAGAAAAGATTCAAGGATATAGGTTTCACAACTGTCGAAGTATACGATATGTATACAATGTACAATGTCCATCTGAATCAGGAAGAGAGAAGAAGGTTGAATTGATAGAGTATTGCAGATGAAATAATTGTGTGTGTTATAGAATTGAGAAACTTGAGTGGTTTGACGAGTTCGAAGAGTGGACACTTATGCAGAAGCATTACTATGTCTCACTTTGCAGCAAAGGAGAAGAGATACCAAAGGTGGTGATAAAGAAAGAGGAGGCTCCAAGCACCTAACTAGTTAAGTGTATATTAAAAGTTGTTGAACAGCAAACTTCCCTTTAAGTTTCGCAAAACCTCGTCGTCTTTCAGCAAAATCTGTACTTTGAAATCTTAATCTCATCCGCATTTAATAAGAAATTATTCAATCGGGCTCTAATGAGTGGACTTGAGACATGACGAAATGCTTCGCCATATCAAGGGGTAGGACTTAATTCTTTGCATGCAATTGAATGACTGACCAATATTAACACGTCAACAACTCTCCTCAAAATCACTAATTTCAGTGAAACTCAACAGACTCTATTAAAATAAAGTATAGTCCTAAGAGATACAATTGAAATATAACAAAGGATTCCTTTAAAAAAATATACAAAATACAAAAAATTCAGAGAACGACGATTCAAGCAGAAAACTTTGAAATAAGTAAGACATAATTAGAAATCACTCCCGTTTAGCAAACGATTCAAATATCGAAAATGTCTTTAAACTCAAGCCTACAAATCGGACATGATTTATCTTTTTTAAGCCATTCCACAATACATGATTGATGGAAGCAATGAGCGCAAGGAAGAGTCCTCACCGACTTTCCGTCTACAAAATTAAATAAATAAAACAAAAATTGATTGAATTGAAGTTTACCTTTGGGAATTGTGAGTGTACAGATGATGCAGTCGTGACCTTCGTCAACTTTTTTGGGTTCTTTCTTCTTGGTTGAGAATTTTTTGGGAGACTTCTCCTCTAAAAAACTGCGGATTTCCTGACTATTCAGTGGCTCAAAGCATAAATCAACCAAACATACTGTCTTTGTCTTGAATGAATGGTCTTCAAGACAGTATTTGCAATAAACATGACCACATTTCACATTTTTATAGACATCATTTTTGTCAACTGGAGCTGCACAAACCGAGCAAGGGAGCAATTCCATATCAACAACAAGATTTACTGGCCTCCCAATACTTTGAGGTTTATAGTGGCCCCAATCACCAGCAGAATAGCTAATTCCCTTCACATTTATCTTTTTCCCACTGATACTGAGAAATACAACTTCAAAAGCGTACTCTCTGTTTCCTATATCCGGAAAGATTTCTTCCCGTTTTATGAATTCATCTCCGAAAGGATTCGATTCGATCTCAATGAGGTTCACTCGAAAAGAAAACAAGTGCGCGAATGCCTGACACATTTTCTTGAGGTAGTTATCGGATACGTGAGATATTTGCGTCAAAATTTCTTCATCAATAGTTTTTTGCTCGAGCTTATCCGCCTCATTAAGAACATGCGCCACGAAAACAGCCCGGCCCAAGCCTCCGACAGTCGTTGCGCAGACTGGTCTGGCTAAGATCGCTTCGTATATTTTCCTCACTAGCAAAACCTTTCGTTTCCCAATTTCAGTTCCAATGCTTGTTTCCACTTCTTTTTGAATAAATCCAATGAGGTTGTCATACTCTAACTCAATCTGTTTGTACATTAATTGCTGTTCTGGTGGCACAAGCGCATGATTCTGTAACACTTTCAATGCGTTTTTGATTTCCACGTTCACCATGCCGTTATCATAATCGATCAGGTTCTCCAGCATGCCGCATCCAAGCATGAGGTATATTGGAGAAGGATCAGCTCTAAACCTCCTGATGCCTGAAATATTTTTCAGCAAATCTAGGGTTTTTTGACTCAATGTCTCTTGACCAAGCACAAATTTCACTGCGTTTACAGTTTCAGTTGGCTCCAGGTCAGCCACAAGCCTCTTGTAGGTCTCGACAAGCGTATTTTTCGGAGGTTCTGAAAGTTGTTTGCTTATAGGACTATATATGTTGTTCAGTGGTGAATTCACATGCTGAATTTCTTTGTCTTTCATTATTTTCCGAGCGTTATACTCCATAATTTTCTTCTGTAGGCTCTTTATAAGAAATGGAAGCTCTGAGGGAAAAATTTCGCCAGTTCGTTGAGCTTTTACAAATTGATTGTGAGCGTATTTCTCTATATTTTTCTCGAGGTCTCCAATGAAGTCGTCGATGTCAAGCCAGAGCCCTCCTCCGAGAGACCGACATCGGTTGCGATGATGATTTACTGGTGAGTTATTCGCTCTGCGCTTATTATCTTCTTGGATTGCGCTATCCAAAGCAAGCGTAAATTCTTCGATATCAAGCCAGATCCCTCGTTCGAGAAATATCCTAGGTTTGGCGATTGGTTGCTTCTCCAAGGTGATCATGTGGTTTTTAGGAGTGAGATTTTGTTTTTGATAGCGAAAGAATTTTATTTAAACGGTATTATTTCGCTCTTCCAATAGAATTGCGCTTGGATGAGTTAGGCTTTTAAAGCAAAATATAGTCGTAGGTATGGATGCCCCCAGAGTGCTTACATTTTCGAATGACTCGCTTTTGTCAGCACGAGCATAGTTTGATAGTATTTTTGTTGCGCTTTGACTGAGAGTAAATTTTCTTGTGATCATCGTGATCTAGATTGGAGTTGGATTGTTTAAAATCAGCAAAACAAGGATGGCTAAATTTTTAAAGGAGAAGGTTGTATCACTTGATGATATTATAATGATACTCCTTCATCGGATATTGTTTTCATGGTTAAGTCAAAATATCACTGCGTTCTGACACAGATTTTCATTTTCTATAATTAGAGAGAGTTTGAAAAAATCATCAATGCTTCCTATGATTAGACATCGAAAGAATTTAGAGCAGTGTCTGCAGTGTCTTCTCTTCTTCCACCCATTGCGGCAGAAGAAGTTTATTTAGGCTTTAGGCTGAAGTAAATACTTAGGCTTACTGTTGTGGTTCTATCTGCGACTGATACTTAGCTCTTCTATTGCAAAGATAACTCTTCAAGAAGAACAAAGAGGGTGCCCTTTACTAGTTTCTCATGTTTTGAAGATTACATGGCCTTAGTGCTGAATAATCAAAGCTCTCAATAGATTGATATAGTTTCAACTAGTAGACTGGTAGAGAATGGTTGAGGATTTTATTTACTATGATATACAATTTCTGGTAAATCAATATTGGTTATTGAAAAAATTAATATTGTTATTTATTATTAGATGAAATAAAAAATTTACCTCTAAGTGTGTATTGCGTAGACGAAGCTCTTTTTCAAGCCACTAGCTTATATATGCGAATCCTTTTTGTAAATGTTTGAAAAACGGAAAGTTTCTATTCATCCTTGAAAGTACCGGTCCAAAACTGATTGTTTTCAAGGGTAAAATGTTTTAATGCAATGAAAAATAAAAAATGTGCTGGTAACTGATCGCTCTTAAATTTAGTAGATTCTTCAAGATAAATATCTTTCATTAGCTTAAATTTGCATATGAAAGGAGAGTGTTTTGAAATTTTCGAATCATTGATAAATTCGAAATACAATCAACTGTTTTAAATGAAACTCCCTGCAAATCAGATAACCAATGCTACTTAAATAGAAATTGCGGATGAGAGAACAAATTCTTTTCCTTAACGAAAAATAGCATTTACGCTTGCGACAGTCGCTTTAGGTTTACCATTCTTGTAATGCCTCAAAATTTTCCAATAACTAGTTTGTTAGTTGTTGCATGTTGTCACAAAGAAAATAAAGGAAAAACCATTCCAATAATAAAACAATTGAGGAAAGACCTTTTGTAGGTTTACCACAACTGAAATTGTTATTAAAGAGAACATCATTTATGGATGTTATACGCTTTTGTTTTGTCAAGAGTTCTCACCTATTCCTAAGTTGAATATCATCATTAAAACTCGTGAATGTTGCACAGAACTTGCTCTAGCCAGTCTTATCAAATTTAAATGATTTGAAAGCTCCTTATATTGTTCTATTCACATTGAATTTTTGCTTAAAATCAGCTGCCTAAAACTAATACCGATTGACGATTGAGTTGGATTATAAAAATTCGCAGTAATTAAAAAGAAATTGGTTTGCTTCAAAGACAGTAGTGAAATGGCTGTCTTAATATTTAAGCCACTATAAACTTTTTCCAAATAAATGAATGGATCAATCAGTTGCTTCAAAGTTTATCACTTTCAAACTCAAGATATCCAAAAGTTCTGGAAATTATGGAAATTAACAATTTTGAGGTTATTCAAAATTATTATCAGTTATCATCAATTGTGAAGTGAATGTAAAAAGAAAAAAATGAGTAGCTAATTCTCTTTTAAGATCAAAAAGATTATCGGTTAGGAGAGATCACAGACATTAATTCTCTCTAAAATTCTTGAATCGAATTCATTTGATAAGGCAGTGTGTCTGCAGATATAAAATGCGAAATCTCAAGGGTAGAGAGTTGTTTGGCATGCGTTGGGATCATCATCTGGCAGGAAGAATTTTCAGATCTGAAGAAAGTGTCAGTCAGATTTGACAGCTTCGAGATAGGAGAGATCAAATTTGCGTTGATCTCTTCAAGCTTCTGATTTTGTGCTTCCAGTTTCTAAAAACCATTAGAAATTAGGGAAAGAAATTTTCAACAATAAGCCACCTTTGTTATCGTTAATCGCTGTTTGATGTATTCGAGCCTGTCTACAGCTTCTTCTTCAACAAGATCTTCCTCAACCACATTAGACTTCATCAGCATGAGCTGGGACTCTTGCGGCATGCTTCTCCTTGGAGAAAAGCTCTTTTGAGTTTTTTGGCTGCATCTAGTCGCTATCGAATTTCTAACCATCTGTGGTTCTGCTGTTAGCCAATTTGTGTTGCGCTGGCTTGCATTTTCATGTTCTTGCCCCTCTGGGTGATTAATAATCACGTCCAAGTCTTGAAAGAGGTGAAGAGTGCTTTGAATATCCCTTTCTAATTCAGAAAAGCTAGAACGATTAGCAAATCACGGAAAATTCTTTGATAGGCTACTTAGGATCTTTGGCAGCCGGTAGGTTGTCAGGTATTTCAATCTGCCCTCTGCTTCTCTGGACAGTGACTCTTTGGAGTAAATCTCCATAATCAGGTCGATTTACTGTCTGCATTACCAGACGCGCGGAAGTTCTTGGCACTCTATCTCTCTCGATTGTGTTCCGAGGTGGCTGCTGCAGAGTGTGCTCAGTTGTTACGCTGGCCCTGTTGTAAGGAGCTGACTTAGCTCGCGAATAACGCGCCGGCATGGTCTTAAAATACAAGATACTTAAGTTGTCGAGATAGTAGGGTTAGATCTCACCTGAGGCACGGACAATCTCTCTTGGTGATTGTTTTCCATGGGGTTCTCTTCTTGTATCACAGTGTTCCGTTGACCGAAAAATTTGGGGTTTTGAGAAAATCTTTCGCTGAGATTGGATATGCAGCTAACTCTTGGAGTGAAGGAGCAATCTTTGAGCATCTGTTGGCTTTTCCTTCCCTAAGAAATTGTGAGAATTATTAAAGTTCTTATCAGGACTGCTCTTACTTCAGTCTCGAATTTTTTTGCTTTGCTAGCAAAGTTGTCTTTAGATGAGGAACGTTTTTCTAAACTAATTTGATTGAAAGGTTTAAGCAACAGGACCATCAAAGGTATCTTACAACTTATGTGGGGTCTTTTGTGTGTTTTGTTCGATTTTAGATTCCTTATTCCTTGCTTGAATAGAATTGTGCCTAGCAGATTGCTCCTTCGAGAATCTGGTGAAAAAACGTTTAGATGGGTTTATTTTTCCATTATACGCTGGCTGCGATGCTCCTGGGGAACTCATCCTTTCTTGGAGCATGAGATCGTTTCGAGACTTGCCAGTGTCTTTAGCAACTGCACTTTTACCATCCTTAATTTTAGTGGATTTATTGCAATTGAGTTCATTTTTTTCATTTTGGTTCTCTTTGCCAGCCTTGCTTTGATTTCTGATGTTTATCTTAAACACATTGGAGGTTTCGTTTGAGGTTGGATTTTCTCCGTTTATTTTGCTATAGATGATGTAACCATGAGTGCTTACAGTATCTGATTTACTTTGTTGTTGTTGATGATGGAGTTGAAATTTTCAACTTTTTCGAGCTGCTATCTCCTGTCTTTGTAAATGGAGTAGAAAGACTTGCAACCGATTTTGTGCTAGTTGGTGATTTGAAAAATTTCTGCGACGGAGTCTCTGCATGCTTTCTGCTCTGGTTACTAGCCATAAGCTCCGGTTTAGCTTCTTTCTCTTGCACATTCATATTTTTCACTCCAAGAACCTGCCGTGCTGAAACATTAGGTTTCTCGGGGCCGCTAACTTTTTCTTCTTTCTTCGTTTGAGAAGGCGTATCTGTCAAAAAAAGTTTTATGAAAATCAGCAACAGCCAAATTTATTACTTTCTTGAGCATCTTCAAAGAGGCTCCTTTTGAGTAATTTCTCGATTTGTATCTTATGATCAGAAATATTAACTTTATTTTCAGATTTTGTCTTCTTCGTTTGATCAAGACTTTTGTCTCTGTTTACTTGCTCTCTGGAAGGTGATTTCATTAAACTCACTACATTTTTTCAGATGATTATTTCAAAGTATTTAACGGTACTAGTTAGGTTAAATTGTCCTGATTTATCCACATTATTGTCAGGACATGGAGTCACAGGCCTCGATTTTTGAAAAGAAGAATTGGACTTTGATTTCCCTTCACTAGACTTGCTTGAAAGTAGCCTCATTTGCAATAAAGTCTTCACATCAAGGATCTCCTGAGAGCTTAGCACGCCTTGACTATCTATAATCCAATTAGTTTGGTGACGTACGGCAACTTGTTATACTTTTCAAAATTGCGTTCATTTTATTGCTGACTTGGTTGTCCGTCTTCGAGCTTTGAGGTTTGTTCTTGGAGAGCTTATTATCAGATATGGACCTTTTGCGGATCGCTTTGATATTTGCTTCAATCGCATTTTTTCTTCTTTGATACGCTTCTTCTTCCCGCTCAGCTTGTGTCTGCTCGTGAGCCCAAGAGATCGGATCAGAACTCATATTTCCATTAGATGGCACGGTTTTCCTTTCTGGTTCTTTCTGATCCATTGCCTGGAAAGCCATTTCAGCATCGTTGCAGTTGCTCAGGTTCCTCGAATTTGATTCATTCAATTTCGTATTTCTAGTCCCTTGAAAGCTGATAGAACTTCTACTATGCTCAGAATTTCTTGTTTCTGCTGTTTTGGTGTTCAAAACAAGATTGAGGTTAGTGATGAATTACCGATACTTTTCAGCTTGCTTCTTACGCTATGGCGATTACTGTCCTCAGAATAATCAAGATCGCTCTGAGTTTGAACATCATTTGCTTTAGCACAGCCTCTCTCCGTTGATACAGTAACAGCAGATTTCCGAGAAGTAGGTTCTAAATTGAAAAGTATTTTTGATGGAAAATGATAAGTAATCATACTGTATTCAGGATGAGTGGTATAGACGCTTTCAACCTTTGGTCTTCCTTCAACGAATAACCCTGTATTCTTCTGTAGGGTATAATTATGAGTAATTGGGGCTCTCGTGGAGCTTCTGCTGGAGACTGTCGTTCTATTCGAAGGCGTTTCTGCTCCAAAATTATCGAATTTGAATGCATTGCTTCTGTTAGATGCATTTTGAGATGGTTTTTGAACGGAAAGTCGACAGCTGACTGCTATTTTGGTTTCAGGACACAAAGAAGCGCTGGAATCTTTCTGGCTTTTCTTCGAGGCCGAAGAAGCTCGAGGTAACTGTGTAGCGGCAACTTTCATTTATGAATTTAATTGTTGCTGAAAATTAGAAAATTAAATCAACGGATATATAAGAAGAATCACAATATCAATCCGTCTTTATGAGAATAAACATTGAAAATTCGTCTGAAGTGTAGTAATAAATTCGCTAAAGACTTAAAAGTTGGGCTCCTGACTCTCTTGGATAGCGAGTTAAGTCGAAAAGTTGCTTTATCGAAATTCAGTATGAAACTCTGAGCTCTGATTTCAGATAATTATCTTGAATGATATAAAAATGCATGGCGAAATAGACCGACTGGTTTTCCAAAGCGACACACCAGATAAATGATCGGAGCTTCCCAAGCTGGTCTTCTTTCTTTATCTAAGACATAAATAAGATATGATAACCAAAATTCCAAAAAAATTTACAAATTTCTGAAGCTCAAGACTAAACGATTCCTTGGAGGCCGAAAGAAACGGTAATGTTGTCTTTTCAAGTGTATCAAACGGCTTGGGTAGGTTGTCGATCATCTGGGAGAAAGTCCTTGTAAATAATGTGATAAATTTTATCATTATTTCGCCGAGCAGCTTGCTTTTCAAGCTAGCACTAAGCTACATTTGAAGATCAAAATTATTATTAGGATTTCTCTATACAAAAGAAACAATTTACCGTCAGCAGATACTGAGAATACACTTTGTTCTTGTATTCTGCTTCCACAAACAAAATCGTGACGTTATGAAGACCTCTTAAGTTCTGAGGATCTAAACTCTGCTTTTGATTATTTTCTTCGTCTTCATCGTCGTTGGCAAATGTATTGCTCCCTAAGGTGATCGGACACTCTTTCTAAATCCGAAAATGTCATCGATATATATATACATACCCATATCGTTTATTGTGATTACCTTCAAAACTCCACACTGACTAACTCGCAGGGTCTCTTGTGTTTTATATTTCTCGAGTTCCTTAGCTTACAGGTGAGCGATTCGATGTTGAGAGAAGAGTGCGTTACAGTATAAAATCTCTGCATGTCCTTCTTCAAGCAGTCCAAGCACTCTTCGTCAATTTTATTCAACAAATAAGCAGCCACAACTGTAAACTCCTGTCTCGAAGCGAGCACAAAAATCCGCTTTTCGCCCTCCGAAGTCATTATTATTCGATAAGTAAATCCGCTTTGCTGATCTATGAAAAATAACTATGAGCTACAGTAACTTCCATCAATATAAACCTGAATACAATTGCAGCACCCAAGCAAGCTGCAAGTCATTTTTGTTCAAAGTAGAATGGATTAGCAAAAAGTCCTGATAAAAAGCAATTCCTATATATCGAAAAATATTTCAAAAAGCATGAGTAACGCATCTATAAAGTGGTCGTTACCGATCGGTCCTATCATCGGAGGCGTCTGTTCCCCAATGCCATAGGCCGAAATAGCAGAATCATATAGAATTGAAGAGAACTTCATGAGCAACATGCTCAAATGTGAGTTAAAATGTAAGAAATGGGCATTGGAGTTAAGAAGATGCGCAAGAGAGTATGAGAAATTTTTTGATACGTCCTTGAATTTATATAATAATGCGTTCATCATTTCATCCAACACTTTCAGGCTAGTTGAATCTTCGTTTAAAAAACTGAGGGTATCAGAGTATTTCTTAGTATCTCTGAGAGAGTTAATCACGAGGACAATATTTGTAAGGATGCGATGGAGGATATTTTCCAGAACATTCATCACGCCCGAACGAGCAATCAATGCGAAGACGTAGGTGTCTTTATTTAAAACAGCTGCATAGAGCTTTTTATCAAGGCTTAATAGCTCGGCTTCTTCGTTTACAAATTCAGACCCGATGCTCACAGACGCAAATATTATTCCTAATTCAGAGAGAGATAGGAGTTATATGTCAATTGTTGTAATGTCTATAGATCACACCTTTAAGTGATTGAGAAACTGAGTATGCTCTATTCTTAGCCTTTCTCCATGAAAATTTGAGCTAGATTCGAAAGATTTAGATTTTGGTGTGGCCTAAACAAAAGCTGCTTTACAATATCTTCGTCTTCGACGTGTGCTTGTGAGTGCAGTATAACAAAATCGTAATAGTCTTCTTTAGAATCATCGGAATTTGACATCATCGCTTGTATGAAATAAAACTTTAATTTCAAACTTGAACTCCAAGCTCGGGTTTCCAAATCTAACAAATACTATCGATGTATCGAAGTCTCCTACATGCTTAAGATTTTCAATGTTGGAATAAAGCCTGACGATTTATATACTCTCAATAGATCACAGAAATCTCATAATTAACAATAGACTTTATGACGTATTGGAGCTTTCTATTATTCCTCGAATTTGGAAATATTTAAGCTTGCTTTGTGAAACTTCATTATCTTGACACCTAATTTTATTTTCCGACGACAAAAAAGCACATACGACTCATTCAATGGATCAAACCTCGGAAATCCATGATATCGAAACCAGCAGAATAGAGAAGAACTTATCAGTAGTGAAGCAAGCAAGGAAACAACTCGACAACGAGTACCAGATGTTGGCAAACAGAATCGCCTTGCTTCAGCAAGAAGAGATGAAATCTTGGAAGAAAATCGAGGAAACTCGCCGCAAAGCTCAGGAAATCGTGGTTCTGAAACGCAAAAACCAAGACCGAATTGCAATGGTAGCAAAGCTTTGCTAATGACCTTCCTTTAACTGAACTTATTTAGAAAATTCGCCAACAACGTGAGGTCAGTCTGCATCTATCACAAGAACAAGCTCAATACTCAGATCTAAGGAGACACCGAGAATTAGAGAGGTCCCAGCTTCATGAAGCCCTACTCAAGCATCGACAGGAAGAAATGCTTCAGATAAAAAAGCAGAGAGAAAGTAACGAGCTCAGGAAGAAAGAGTACGAGCAACAAGTTAAATTCGAGAACAGTAAAAGACACAATGAGATTTTGCTACAAAAGCAGTTAGCCGAACAGAGGAAGAAAGAAATGATAGAACATAAAATGAGGATGTATAAAATGCAATGTGAAAAACGCGTTAAGGCCGAAGAAGAAGCTCGGGCCAAAAAAGAGACGGCAGTGCTAGAGCTGGAGAAAATTGAACAAGAGTTGATAAAGAAACTGCAATTTACCCAAAATGTTCAAAAATCAGCTTATGAGGAGTTGGAAACAGCATTGGCTAGCAGTCCCGATGAGTTTGCTAAGAAATTTCCGGTTCGAGACCTCAGTCGCAGTCGCGTTCCAAAATCGTCGCGAATCTCGTTATCTCCTATTCATAGAGACTCATCTGCGAGAGGGTTGTCGGAGAATGCGAGAAATGTGAGGAGTTATAAAGTGTTTGAGAAAACAAACCAGGGAGATCTTTCAAATATGAGTCATAAAATTAATCAAAGCGGTGTATATGGGGAGAAACTGAATGAAACTAGCGCAGCCCAGACTGATAGAAATACAGGCGCGCAAGCATTGTACAGAATGAATCAAAAGCATTTAGCCAAGATTCGGTCTCAGGAAAATATAAACAGTTCTCAAACACACGTTCAAAGCACGAGTACACAGCAAGTAAGTGAGATAAAAGGCTTGGCCTAATTAAAGACCTGAAAAAAATTTTAGAGCTAAAGAATGAAGCAATGATTTAGCATATGATATTCTTAATGGATTATCTACCTTGTTAATTTCTGTGTACTTGTTTATTTGTTCAAAAATTTTTGTTATAGGAAAAATATCCATGTTTTCCTTGTTGCGATTTCTCGTTTTTCCATGAAAGTGCTTTCGATTTATGAGTAATAAGAGAATATGGATAAAAAAGAAGCGATATTTTATATTTCTGTTATGTTTTATGGCTGAAGTATCCGCTCTGAAGGCATTAATTGTAACTATTTAAGAAAAGGGTGCGTCTCGGTTAGACGTTTGAATATGCTAATTGTCGATACTCAATAAAACTTATTTCAAACAATCCGATCATTATTAATTACTATACTCTGTCACAGATTAAATTAAAAGAGAAAATGGCTTTAATGACAAGCTATTATTCTTGGCTATTCTTGGTAATTATCAGCGCAAGTTTTCCGGAGCTTACAAGTACCTTTCCTACAATTACTCTCAATAATTTTTTGTCATTTACGACACACTAGTTTCGTTCAGTGAGCTATATTTTCCTTGTAGCAGCACTCCCAACCCACAGAATTGGGAAATAAATGGTTCGGTTTTTAAAACAGATACTTGTGGAACTGATCAAATCCTCGGCCCTTTCTCTCGCAACACAGTTTTATCTATAAATTACACAAATTTGGACTTTCACTCTGAGATTCAGCTAAATTTCAATATTTATTTCATTGATGGCTGGACAGATGCTTCTCACTTCAAGATTGCAGCAGATGGAACTCAAATCTTTGAGATTTCACCCGATTCTCCCCAAAATTTGTCTTGTGGATCGTCGGCTTATTTAGATCAGAAAATGTCACTTGGGTTCTCATTCCTACATGCTACTCCTACCCTGAATTTAGAAATATTTTCAGATCTTGGGCCATCAAGCGGCTTGTCTTCATGGGGCCTCTGCAATTTTGCTATTAGTTTTACTGAAATCTCTTGCACTACCTCTCCATTGATATATTTCGAGAAAAATACATGCGTGGCCTCTTGCTCGTCTTCCTATACTCTCCAAGGGAGCTATTGCATACCTTGCGATCCTGCATGCGCCACCTGTAGCGGCACCGAAAACTATCAATGTGTGACATGCAGCTCAGGCTACTACTCATTAGGTTCGACCTGCTACTCCAACTGCCCTTCTGGCTATTATAATGACCAAACAAGTGCGACATGCCTGAAATGTTCAACTCAATGCGTCACTTGCGATGGTCCTGGTAGTAATTCTTGCACATCATGTCCTATCGGACTCTATCTCTTAGGCTCTGAGTGCGTTTCTAACACCAGCTGCCCAGATTGGACTTTTGTGGATGATTATACGCGATCCTGCTCTGAGTGCCCAGAATCCTGTTTGACTTGTGCTGGCAAATACGACCATGAGTGCTTGACCTGTCCCACGAATTACTCGCTACAACCGGTTAATGATACCGAACCAGCACAAGGATTCTGTGTGCTAAATTGCAGCGATGGGTTTTATCAGAAGAGCTTCAATTCTTGCGAGCCATGTGAGTCTCCCTGTGTCAGTTGTGCATACTCAGCAAAAAACTGTACTGATTGTGTAAAGGGAACTTACTTGATGAGGTTGGGTGAATCAAACAGATGCGTGAATAGCTGTTCAGAAGCAGGAAGATATTGGGAGGATAACTACGAATATGTCTGTGAAGACATTGCTGTGACCGAGCATACTAAATACGGTACATCCGATGATGGCATGAGATCGACCGTGTATTCTTCAGGGCTATATGGTTGGTTAACAGCGATTTTTGGGTTGACGCTCTATGTGATCGTGTTTGTAACCGCTTGTGCGATTACGAAGCAGCTTTCGAATAGACGGATCCGGAGGAGACTTCAGCTTTTCGCTGAAGATCGGCTGCTTGATGATCAGCTGGGGAATATAGCTCATGACCTGAAGTAATTCATCGTTAATAGAAGGAATTTGTTAAATTTTTTTAAATAAAAAGCAATATTGATGAAGAAACAGTGGCGAACGCTGATGAGGCACTTGACCCGCTGATTACGGATCAGAAGCTTTTGTGTGTGATATGCAAGGCAGCTAAACGAACAACGGTGATTTACGACTGCAAGCATCTTTCAACCTGCCTGAAATGCAGTTTCTTGCTTCTAAAATCAGATGAAAAATTATGTCCGACATGCAAGCAACCAATTTCAAAGATTGAAAGAGTGTTCTACTAAGCAACGTTTGTTTATTATAGTATGTCCTTAGGTAATTTGTTGACAAGTACTCGCGCCAGGCCGAGCTGCTGATAAACGATTTTTATATATATATAATTTGCCAAACCACTCCTGATTCTCGTTACAGTCCATCATAGTTAATAACATACATTAATTAGTTATTGTTGGTTTATTAATGGATTGAGTTCGTACCGACTAAATTTTATATCTTTTTTCCTCATGCTTGTAGACTCTCATATGTTGCACAGTACTAACAAGCGAAAGGTTATTACAATAGATAGAGTCTTGACACTGATGACATTAAGATATACATCATGTTGATCTATTTATTATAATTTTTTTTCAGACTGTTCGTGGATACTAGGAGGCAATGGGGTGCAAAAGATGCTTAGCATGGTTCTTTTTCTGTTTTGAATAGAGAGTTGCTTATTAAATCCAAAACCATGATTATTTTGCTGGCAGGACACCACAGATTTTTTCGATTCAAAAGAAGTTTTATAGAAGGTTTTATGCTCAACATTCAAGAATAATGTAAACTTTACATGATAACCACACAGCAATAGAGCCAATCTGTTCCTTTGATCTAACCCATTAGTTCCCTAGCTTTTTATAAGCCGCAAATGAATGGAAGAGAAAGAATCTTTCAGTTCTATGAATCTATGCTTCCAATTTGTACAGCAGGTTGCATTGTTTCCCCGGATGGGCTGAAGAAGAAGTAGTCAAGGCAACAACCTACGCCTTTGCAGCAAGTTCCGTTCAAACAGCACTGAGCGTTGGATAATCGACAGCATTGATAAGTTGCACCTGTCCAGCAGCAGGTATCTGTTGAAAGGCAATAATAATCGGTAGAACCGCATTGCTGAATGCCGGCTTGAACTCCTGACGTCATGAGCAAAAGAACTGCTAAAATCAGACCAACAAATTTAGTCATTTCCAAAGCAACCGTCCTAAATTCGATCGATCCTGTGCCAATTTTATTTGATATTTATTATTCAGCAAAATTAAAGCCACTTTGATCTTCATTCCAAACACATACACAACCTCAATTCAAACTCAGTACTTTCGAATCGATAAATTTTTGTTTCTTCCAAGTAAAAGGCTCTCGACTCTATTGAAAATTTTGTTGTGTATATTGATATTCTGTCTTAGATGTATCCTATAAGATCTGTTTTTCTGGAAAATAATTCGAATTCCATGGTTACCAAAATTTGAATGAAATTGAAATGTCCACTATGAAAATAGACTTTAGGATTCAAGTGGGAGTTTAAATGCTATAGCGCTGAAAAATTAATAATTCCAATGGTGAGCTTGCTTGGATTGAGAAAAATATTTTGCGTATTATTATGGAAGATTCTAATCAGATCAGAGCATCTTGTGCGATTCTTCAAGATAAAATGACTGAAGCCATAGCATTTCTTCATGTTGTCGAGTCAATAAGATTTCAATGATAATCTGGATCAACCACATTTTTGTAACGCTTTAACAACAACACTGCACGATAATGATGAAGGGAGAAAATGAGGTAAAATATTATTGTATTTTCAAAGGTTTCCTTCAAAAATAGTTCGAATTTTAGACTAAAAATCTAGGTTTTCCTATGTAGATGCTGCTTGCCTGATTAATTAGAAAAGAGAAAACCTTGGCAACTTGCAGATACATTTTCCAAAGCCTACTCGAATTCTAAACTCTTAGTTCCTGGTTTCTAGTTCCATTTAAATATGAATGGTGTGCTTATTTATTTTGCGGAAATCGAACATTGACTACTAGCCTTTCACGATTAATAAAAGTGAGAAAATAAATTTTTTCTTGACAAATTCATTCAAGACACAGAGAAACGACAAGATAACTTTATGTGCTAATAGATGGGATCAAAAAACTCTGTTGACAAATCAAATCAGTCATCTCCAACTCAATACGATCCGAAAAAGCACTTAGATACCAATCAACTCTATAAGCATGATATCGAGGCTGATCTCGAACCCATAGCCACTCATCTTGGACTAAAGCTCAACGCAATTGACCAGAGAGCGCATCCACTGTTCAAGAAGAATCTAGATTACCTTCCCCTTATCAGGCGGTTTTCTCACAAATCAAAATCTGTCTCTATCTACATGATCTTTGGTTGTATCTTGGTAGAGAATATCATAGAGCACGAAAACGAGGAACTTTATTTCCAGATGACGGACGCCTTTAAATATTTGCTCCTTCAGAAGGAGATAACCGAAGAGCAAAGGCGAATCTTTAATCATGTAGAAGGAGATTTTCTGTTACTCATTAGCAGCATCCAAAAAGAAAGACAATCTTTTCATCACGTCCTGGACTCGAGTGTTAAAAAAGATAAACTCTACAAGTATTTATACAGCATTGTGAATGTGAGGTGGCTGATGATATTGACGTTAGCAGCTAAAGCGGTTTTTGCTGCCTTTGCGATGAAACATCCGCTGATGGTCCCGAAGGAGATTTCGGATGAACTGAAAAAAGAAACGGTTTTTGTGCACGACGTATATATTCGAGAATTTTGCCAGCTCTTCGCCTTGATGTTTTCATTTAAAATCGATCTATTCGATATTAACACAGAAACATACGGTAGAGAAAAAATTCATAAAACGGAAATCTATCCAGATCCCTACACCAGAGATTTCATTTTCCATATTGCGATATTAAACGTCATTGGCAAGGGAGGCGATTTTAAAGCATTTGGATATCCAAGAACAGATCTATCTAAATCAGAAAATCTATTTGACAACTACCAGCTCCCTCAAGTAGACCTCCAAGCATACATAGACGTAGAATCGCCAGTAATCACTGAACAGCAGAAACATATTTTCTCTAACGGAGAGCAAATGCAAGAAAAAGATAGCAATCACATAAATGGCGAAACAATCGACCCGATAATGAAGCTTTCCAATCAAGAAATTCCCAAGCCACCTGAGAATAATACTTCAAATAAAGAAGATCTATCAAAGCAAGAAGAAAATCCATCAAAACAAGAAGGAAACTCTCAAGTAGAGCAAGATTTAGAGCTAGTAACTTGCTCAATGTGTCAAGTCCCTATCAGAAGGCCTGATGCTTATACGAACTTGGACTGCAACCACAACTACTGCATCTATTGCATGCAAGAAGAGACGGTACATGATGTTAGAATATGCCTCGTTAGAGGCTGCTCAAGACCAACAAATTGCCAAGAAATGAAAAAGTTTATCCATGACCACAATGATAAACAGATAGAAGAAATCTACAGTCCTTCGGGAAAAGCGATCAAGATCTCCTCGCCTGTCAAGACGGCCGAAGAACAAAAAATTCTTGAAGAACCTCTATTGAAAGCTTGCAATCTCTGCAAGAACCTTAAATATAAATCAGAAATGTTTGAAAATACATGCGGACACACCTTTTGTCCCAACTGCATTCAGACTGGAGCTGATCACTTAACGAAATGTCTGCAATTCGCGTGTCAAAAAAATCTCGACAGCAAAAGATTAATGGCTTTTATAGAAAAGCTCAACAAGGACCATCTGCTTACAATGAAAATATATTGTAGGGAATGTCAAGAAGAGATAGTGTTTCACTATCAGAAAGGAGCCAAACCAGACTATTTCAAATGCACTTGTAAGACTATTACTTGCCTCAAGCATAATGATATGATGTCCAAATGCTTGTGTTTATGCGACAAGTGTCTCTCTTCGTTTGAACTGAATATCAAAACCATGATCAAAGCATGTAGAAAGTGCGAGAGCAGCCGATTTTGCGCGCTATGCGGAAATCAGAGCGTAAATGGCAGAGGTTGTGACTGCGTGTGTAAGTCATGCTTGAGCAAGAAGACGGATAAAGAGGAGAGATTATGCAAAAAATGCCTTTCGGATCAAACAGACTGCGCTGAGTGTCATGATTTACTAGATGAAATGAGTGAATTTCTTCAGATTTGTGGTCATAAAATATGCATACCTTGTCAGCAGCAGATCGTTATGCAAGAAGATAATAAATATCGCTGCGCCATTTGTAATGCAATGAGTTGGAAAGTTGAAGAAAACCAACATTGAAAATAATCCATGCTTTCTTGATATGTAAGTTAATTCATCCATTTCTGTGAGGTTAAACATATAATCTATGCGAATGTTTGAAAATACGAAGGTGAGGCATTAACTTTCAGAATAGCGAACATAAATTTAGATTTTTCATCTCCAAAAAAAAAAATATTAAACAAAAAAGTTTTACATACTGACTAACTAAGAAATGAATTTTCTAACTTAAGTATTTGCTCAAGCCTTGGATGTAACACTACAAAATAAAAAATATATAGAGATTTTGTTTGAAGGAAATTTTTTGCAGAATCAATGGTTAATAGAATCACCTTCTTCAGATTCGGATTCGAAATGTCCCGTCACTGCGGTTCTTTTTACACTAAGCTTACCGTAGAAGTTATTAGTGTATTCTGGTTCTTCTGAATTTAACAAATTCTAGCGAAAGATGAAAAAAATCGTTAGAGAAATAAAGAAATGAACCTCATTTTTGTTGAAAGCAAACTGATTTTGATTGATCCACATGAGTTTGATCATCATTGAAATCGGCAGCCAAAAGGTCAATAAATGATAGAAAAACCAGTATAGCCCACTCATCACTTCATATTCTTTTGGAATGACCAAGCAGTCGTCAATCGTTGCAGATCTGATCGCTCGGTATATACTATCGAGATCTCTTGAAAACTCAGCGAAGCACAGTGCAATCGTAAAGTATCTTCAGGAATTACAAACAGGTATTATTTTCCAAGCAAAATTAGTAAAATACTGCAAATTTTTGAGTTTTTCTGCAAAATTTTTCTTCGTCAACTCATCGAGGTAATCCAGGCTTCCTTGATGTTTAAGCTTCGTCCTCATATATACCGCTAATTGAGTTGGGTCGTTAGAGAAAGAATGATTTGTTCTGTTTTACCAACGACAACATAGAGAGCCGCATTCACTGTGGTGAGAACTCGAAACGTAAATACAACAGGATCTCTCATTCCTTTTTGTTTGTTTGAATTCCATATCATAGAGAGTAAAAAATTCTTTACCTTTACATGTTTGGATCTGATCATCCAAAAAGAATGCTGTACAAGTAAAAGCAACTGAAATGACCCAAAGCAAGGCTGATGTGTAATTTATTCTGTCAATTGAAATTCCTTAGTTTGAATTAACTAGCTGTATCGAATTACGTTTTGAAAAACTTAGTCAGTCTCGATGTCATTTTCGTTGCCTGTGCAAGCAGTACATGAAGTAGTGCGAGGTACAAGGTCGTTCGGAAGATGAGACTAACGTAGTAAAGACCTTGCGAGCTGACCACTAAGTCAACGAGGAAGTACACTTTTCAGGAGTCAGAATCGTTTTTTCTATGATTATAATGGGAATATACTTATATTTGTGATTAGCATTAGTAACAGAACGATTTTTTCCTTTTGGAAAAGTCTCGAATTTGCGATCCATTGTCGTTTAGCGAGGATGGCTATCGGAATGAACAGTGCAAGCACAAAAATTGCATAAAATCTCATCCTATTGTTTAGTTTGTTTAGGACGGTGATTTTTCCTGAGGAAGTTGTACGAATTGCAGATCCAGGGAGGAAAGTCATGGACTCCGTTTTCAGTATTTGTGCTGCAGGTTACAAAGAGAACGCCAACTGCCCGATTTGACCATGTTTTTGTCATCTTCACTAGCTTCAAAGTAATTAAATTTTAAGAATTCGTCAATGTTCAATGAATTCTGTTTATTAAGAGCGTATATTATCAAAAAGTCAAGTCAATAACTCAGTAGCTCATCCAAACAAAAAATTGAGCAATCAAGCAATCTATTTTCAGACTAATCATTGAAGATGGAGTTATCCTGTAAAATCATATTTCGCAGTTTTTCGGCTTGATTAACGCTTGAAATGCGTAATATTGTCTCTGATAACTTTTGTTGGTAATGGAGAGCCAAGAAGAGTGCTTCATTAAAACTTAAAGATAAATAAATTTAGATAATTGTGCAAGAGAGCTAAAATAATATTGAGTCAATCACTCATCTATTTGAGATGATAAATGACAGCCTAATAGTTGAACTCAAAAAACTGAGTCTTTACCCTCTAACGCCTAACGGTCTGATCGCTTATCAAGGTTTCTCTACAAAAAGCGTGGTTCCTCCAATGATAAAAAACCATGGACAAAGGAAAAAGCAATCGTCCCTTCCACCCATTCGACTGGAAAGCTCTACTCCTCGCAACTTTGAAATATTTGAAGAGAGTCTCATCGTTTCCAAACAACCAGAGGATGATCAAAGCAAGAAGTCGGAACATTCATTGAATCAGGGTATCAAGGATTTAGCAATCCGTCCACACGCCAAGCAGTATTACTTATCCAAATCAAACATCCCTCCAAGGGCACATATTCAGCAGAAGGCTCAAGATTCACTCATAAAACAGCAACCAAAAAAATTATTTCTATCAACAAATCACGAACTCAGCGAGAGGACAGAGCATTTAGCTAATTCTTTGAGGAATAGGGTAAAATTACGAATAAAAAATGAGAGCATCAGCAAAGCTCACCGAGGATGGGAAAGTCCTTTACCTTCTTTTGAATCTATAATCGTTTCGAGAATTGACAAAGATACGGAAAAAAAGGCAGAAGGTACATCTCGAGAATCAAGCAGGTCTCGGATGAAAGCGGAGAACAGTGGAGGTCAGCACTACCGGACTCTGAGCCTTAAACCTCCAAAAGCAATTCAAACGCTAGAGGTTGGGGAAATGAACCTAAGTACTTTTCGAGGATCAGTTAGCTGTAGACGAAATTCAAGGCTAACAGATCGAGACCAAGCCAAATCTACAAAAAATCCTGATGAAAATAGTTTCACGTTAGATTCACATTTAATTCGTGGGAAAGTTGACAGCTCGCAAGGGGAGAAACTTACAAAGCAATCTAGTTCAAGAGCGAATTCAGTATCTCGGAATAAAAAAGAAAAAAGTTCAAGTACTCCAAGAAAAGAACTTGAAAATGGAGAATTACCACGAATTCATTCTCGCTCAAGGGTGAAGAAAGGGATTCCCTTTGAGCTATTAAAAATTGATGATGGTTCTGCTCTAAATTATTCAAAGATCTATTTTCCTTCGGAATTTAATGTTCAGAGTGCGAGAAGTTCGGCGAGAAGTTTGAGTCGAACTCCTGCTAATATTTCTCCAAATAAAGATATTTATCGAAATGGTAGGCGGGATAGGGAATCATCTTTTGATATACAAAGAGCTGTCAGTATACTCCCAAGGCCACACAGACGTGAGTTGCGTTCTTTGGTACCAAATAAAACTCCGAATAATCGGAGTATTTTATAAAAAGATATTATAGGTTTTGTTTTCTTCAATTTTCATACTATTTTTTATGATAAGCAAATGACAATTGCTCTATTAAAAATATTTGCATTTATCTGTATGTAGTCCGTATTAAATGAGATAGGCGAGTGAATAGTCCTTTTATTAATGGATCATTACTTCCCAGTTTTGATAATTATTGTCATGTCCGGTTCTGTTGATTGGAAAAAGATACGTTAGAGTTGTTAATTTTCTTGAACAGGGCATGACTCGAAAATAAAAAGGTATAACGGCCAATCCATACAGAAGCTTGGTTTAAGGCAATGTCAAAGGAATTTCATTCATTCTTTTTAAGAAATTGAGGATTTCTACTACTAATTATTTGCTTTCAAACACATGGTATTAGTTATTAATAAAAGACCTTCGACCAAATACTTTTATCATAAAAATTGAGTTATTGTAGACACTTGCAGCAACTGTCTAATGATAATTACTTTCATTCAGTTCATCAGCCGAAATTATGAAAAGCTTTTAATTGATTGAGTAGATAGTAAATTAACTCTTCAGAAAATTAAAGGAAACTATAACTCAGGTATCTCAAGTATTTTTTAAACTCAGATTAATGCTATTAGAGAACTTCAAATCTGAGCTACACAGTGGTTTGGAAAAGTTAAAACAAGAATCAAAGCAGACCTAACTGCTCACTGTGAAAATCCTTCAAGAGGAAATACCGTTTACTTTGGATTCTAAATAGCTCGACAAAAACACTGAGAGATGTTCAATCAAGAGTAAACCAATACATAGTCAATCAAGTCATGGTCTAAAGTATACATTACGCAGGATTTAAGATTTATGGATTCAGATCAGCTATTTTACCAATGTTTCCGTAATAATAAATGCCATTACCATGGCTAAATCAGCTGTAAGGAGCCGTGATGGAATTAAATCAACAGTTCCTCTAGATTGTCAAAGGAGCATTCCATCAAGAGCCTCAACATCGTTTGTGGAGTCAAAATTTCCGAATTTTTTAAAGAAAAAATTCTTCTTTATTAAACAATTAAATTTTTTCTTTAATGCCATTTGTTTGCTTTACAATCACAATTTGAAGGTAGGCAGGTAGTGTTGAAATTATCTGTATAGTTTTTCCCCTTACTCTAATTCCAGAATATTGAAAGAGGCACTTTGTATCGTCATTAATCTGAAATGCGCATGATCTGAGATAAATGAATCTCCAGTACATATTTGTATATCCGATCAAAATCCCTTATCAAGTTGTTGAGCAAACTATTTAACATGATATTGAAGAAATAATGCGATATCTTCAGGATTTTTCTATGTTGCATTATAGAGAGATACCTGCATAATGCGTATACAGCTATTAAGGTTTCACAAAGGTCAAAGGTTGCTCTTATCTCCATTACAAATATAAATAGAGATATACATAGTTCAGGTCAACGGTTGATCTCACAAAACTATTCCTGCACTCCATCTTCGTTTTTATTGGCATCAAGCTCTTCATTTTCTGCAGGTTGATGGTCTCCATTCTGATCTTCTTGATTTGGCTCGCTTCGTATTTGCTCATTGTCAAGCTTTTTATCCTCGGCATGAATTACTTCATTTTGATGTCCTTGTTCTTCATGGCTATTTGACAGCTTATGCGTATGTTCCGTATGAGCTGTTTCTTCAGCAACGTATTTGTTAGGTACATCTTCTTTTTGCACATTTTCTCCGCTATGAATATGATGACCTTGATCGAGTGTCACTTTATTTGGATCTTGAGCCTCAGACAGATGTCCCAGATGGTCTTTTTCATCTTTTACTTCTTCGTTGTTCTTAATCCCAGAATCATGGACTTCAGCCCCCTGATTGTTTTGGAAAAAAGGTGTCGCTGCTTTCGAGAGCTGTTCATGACTTGCTATCGATCCACTGAGTTCAACACCATTGCCTCCAAGCCTTTCGTTTTTCCCACTCAATCTAAGTTCCTGTTGTTTTCTAAGCTCATGCTCGAAGAATTTCAACTATGTTGCACAAGAGAATTAAGTTTTTCAATCAGCAAATTATGGTCTACCGTTGGAACGTCAAAGTTCATGAATTTGATAAGTCGAATAGAGCTGTTGGGATTTGCCTTGAAGTACTGCACGCAGTTCTGGACAGTGATCTCTGCTGCTATATCTCTTGGGAATCCAAAAACTCCTCCTCCAAGTGCTGGGAGAGCAATAGATCGTACTTTAAGTTCTTCAGCCTTCGATAAACTATCGAAAAAAATAGTTAAGAGTTGCTTTTGATGTTGTAGATGTATTTTACGTGTTTTTTAACGCAAGCTCCAATTTTTTATTTTCTTCGGTCTCTCCCTAGAACAATCTGAGCAAATGATAATTTCCAATTCATTACGCCCAGCCAAACTGGAAGAACAGCATGCAATATATGCTTACAATGTAGCTTTCCACTGCTCGTTGAAGCAACTTCTCCAATAACGACTAGGGTTTCATGGTAGATTTAGAAACTCTATTCGTCAAAAATCAAAAACTTACATGAACCTTTTTCCTGCACCAGTTTGCTACTCTCCTCTTGAATTTCCCTAGGGTGGCAAATGCATAAGCATTAAGGTCCAGCTGATTTTGCTTACTGTCCTCCTTTCACAACAATTGAACCAGCTATGCCTGTATTATGAATCAGTTGGGAATTTGCAGAGTTCACTGAGAAAATAATATTGAATCTGTCTCTCAATTCTGTAATTGGTTACCAATAGCATCAACGTGCTCATAGCAAATATCGCCATTAATCACCTCATAAACCACACCATCGATTTCAACTGAGTACAATTTCGGATCTTTTTTTGAAGCAGCAGTTTGAGTTTGAGGTGGGTTAGATTTTAAGCAAACGCCTAAATTTATACATCATTGCCAAGTCGGACTCATGAAACTTCTTTTACTTCCCATATCAATGACACCGAAGCTCTGGGATTGCTGATGATACTGAAATAAAAAATATTTATTTGTTCGAATTGTATTCCGATTGGGAATGAGGAATTTAACACTCAAAGATAGTTTATTATGGTTGGATACAGAAGATGTAAGTTCATGAGGATTGTGTTTATTCGTCGCAAGAGCTGGTGAATTATTCTTCAATATTTGTAAAATGGAATCACAATAGTATTTTCTGATTTCTGAAAAAGGATCTTTTCGATATCATAATTACAATAATCCAATGTCAATTTGTATGAAGAAGTAATACAAATACTCCAAATATTTTTCGATATATTATTCTCATGCTAAAACAGTCGTCAAACATGCAACTCCCAAATCCAGCTGGCATTCGCAAACAAAACACCAAAAAAAGAGTAATATAATATATTTTATAACATCTGGTAGATTTGTTGAAATATCATTAGAGTATCACTCCATATGCACTGAGAGGTTTTCACTGTCCTTGCTTCTTCATGATAAATGCAAGAGCAGGATAATGCTCTTTCTTTCTGACTTCAAACTTAGGTTTAGCAGGTCCACTGCTCACTTCTTCTAATTTGATCACCTTTTCTTCATGTGCTTTTTGTACTCCTGTTCATAAAAACTTGTTATAAACTCAGGTCTTAAGGGAAATATTTACCTTCCCTAACCCCAAGCGGGCTGTTACTCAGTGTCGCATCCGCTCCTGCGACATGGCGATAGCTTGCGGTTGTCTTCTTGAGTGAGTATATCGCTTGCTGCCTTGAATATGCTGAATGTTCCTCAATTTTGTTTATTTTGCCATCAAGCATTCTAACCACACGATTAGCATATTGCTTCAAGGCGACATCATGTGTCACCATGATCTACAAATAAATTAATCAACAAACTAGATAGGCACGGCTATCAGTACCACAGTAATTCCCTCTTTCACGTTGAGATCAACAATTATTTCCATAATGAGATCACTGTTCTTTGTATCGAGATCACCAGTGGGTTCATCCAAAAGTAAAATCTTCGGCTTATTAGACAACGCTCTGGCTATTGTCACTCTTTGCTGCTCCCCTCCAGACAGTTGATTTGGGAAATGATTAATTCTGTCTTTCAGTCCTACTTTCTCAAGCAATGCAGTAGCGGTTTTTCTGATTTCCGATTTGCTTAACTCGCCCTAACAAAACAATGAATTTGAACCCCGACAAACAATAACTTCGTTGTACTTTTAAAACCATAGGAAGTTCAACGTTTTCCAAAGCAGTCAGAGAACCGAGTAAATTGAACGTTTGGAACACAAATGCGAGATGATTGAGTCTCAGACTCGCGAGAATCTTATCTTCAGTGGTTGATTTAATTCGTTGGCCTGCTATGTAGACCTCTCCCTAATTGAAGGCTGCTATTAGCACCCATCGTATAATTTTGTAGTGAATACCTTTGTTGGTTTATCAATGGTACCGATCATATTCAAGAGAGTGGTTTTTCCACCTCCGGAAGTACCCAAAATACATATAAACTCCCTCTCATAAATTGTTAGACTAACACCTATTCGCATTAGAAACTGTTTAGATGAAGTTGGAGAGCGGTTGGTACCTCTGAGAGCAGTAACACCTTCGATACCAAGGAGATAAGTTTTGTGAACATTTCGCAAAACGATCAACTCTTTTCCAGGCTCATTGAGAGGGGTGTTGGCAACATCTTCGTCATAATCCTCGGTAAGTTGCGGATTCACGGATTGTGAAACGTTTAGTTGAAATGGCTTAGTGGAGGGAGCCTTCTTGTTAAGAGGCTCAGGACTCAACTCAATGTCTTGGCTCAGATTTTGAAATTCTTCACGAATGTCAATTTTGTAGTCAGGCTCAGCAATATCCTAAGAAATTGGTATCAAGGAAGAAGAGTGATATGTACCTCGCTGTGATGAGATAGATTTTGGTCTGTGACTGAATCGACTCGGTCTTCCATTGATGAAAATTAAGATGAATTAAACTTCCGCGTTATGGAAAAATATTATCGATTTCTGGTTTTGACACCTGTTGTCAGGAAAATCGAATTTTTAAATTCTCTAAAACAAAGCGTTCCAGCGTGAAATGAAACAGAAAAAAAGTTTATTCGCTGATAAAATTTTTTACATGTCTTGATTAAACCATGATTTAATATAAGCGAAGGAAGAAGGAGAGGGAGAGGACCGAAGAACAGCTTAAATAGAAATTAAATAAGCGAATTTTTTTTTGTATTGTAGAAGTACTCTAAATCTCATCATTTCCTTTGGATTCATCTGCATGTGGAGCTTTGGATTAATTATGTTGGCTCGCGAGCTTTAGTGTTCAAGTTTCATTGAAGGCCAAATCGAAAGTTTACCGTTGCTGATATTCGATCTTTAATATTTTGTAATACATTTATTCTTTTAGAAATATGAATAATCTATAGAAGTTTTCTACAACGTACTCAGTAATCCAATTGATTTTCAATTCGATCAATTTTCAAAGTTTTTATTTGCTAAATGCCTTCCAAAATATAACACAGATTCAAATAAAAGACAGTTTGCTTTTCCAATGCCGCCTGTCTCACAGCTAGTCTGATTTGTTAACGTGAAATCAATAAAAAAAGAGGAAAAAAGAGAAAAAAATCGCCTCATTTTTTTTTCCTTCTTCAATTTTGCTTTCAATGATAACCTTATTGATCAATACATATGAGTATGTATATATCTACAATGATTTCAACAATACGTGCAATTCTAAGTAAAAGTAAATTCATCGGACATATAATTCGAACAGATATGTTGACTCTGCGGATAATATCACTGGGAAATAATGACTGCTATATCAAGTTAAGTTTCCTTTTTTCTAAACCTCAATAGCTTTCGTCTTGCACACAGGACAGTTATTCTTAATCAGCAGCCATTTATCAATACATTCCTTGTGGAATTTATGATCACATGAGAGCTTCCTCTGCAAATCGCCTTTTTTGTAATCAACAATGCAGACCGCACAAATCTGACTGCTGGTAGGTTGGGTCTGCTCTTTCAATTTCTGGCTTAGTGAAAATTTTGATGAGCTATTAGTTGCTGCCTCTCTGTTTCTGCTGAAGTACAAATTATTGGGTTTAGTAGCCTTTGCTTCAGTATACACTGAAAGAGGCAGTTTTTCAATTTGCTTTTGAGTTAGCTTTGGCTCTTCTTGCTTCACTTCTTCTTGAAAAGGCCTGCTTGCTTGGAAGTATTGACTTGGAAAATGAAAGTTTTGAGACCAGCTGTCTTCGTAACTTTGTTGGCTATAACTGAAATCATAGCCGCCCTCTTCTTCTCTATCATCAAACGAATCCTGCTCGAATGTGTCTACTTCTTCTTCCTCCATGTTTGTGTCTTCTTCTTCCATCATGTTCGTATCCTCGTTGTAAGTAAACCCAGATTGATCCTCACCATAAAATGACTCATCTTCATCGTAGTAGCCTCGATATTGGAATTCTTGTCGAGGGTTGAATGTAGTCTCATTCTTAATGTGAATTCCTCTGTCATCCATCATTATCCTCTGACCATGTTGGTGGATGCGGATTGCCATTCCATCCATTTGAACATTCGTTCCTCCTCCCGAAACCGAGATACCATTGCCTCCGATCCTGATTACTTGATTGCCATTTCTAATTACCATGCCATTATTAGACATAGACATGCCAAATGAGAAGTTCATTGAAGAGAGCGCGAGTGGAATTCAAAAATACGAAAATTTTGATTTTTTTTCTGGCAGAGCAGAGATAATTAAATCTAACGTTTAAGATTCGATAGTTTTCAGATATACTTGATACCGCTGCGATCAAAAGTAAAAAATATAGAATCTAACGCACACATTTAGGGTAGGGCTATTTGTGAAAATTTCAAAGCTGTGGCAAATATACCGAACCTTTATTCGGAATCAAGCTAAATTGCCACGCTTTTTTTTTTGAAATGATGAGTCTTCTAGTAGTTTGTTTGACTCATTCAAGAGATGATAGCTGAATGGAAACATCAAAGAGTATGCCATAGTGTGATTTCTCGATCATTCGCTTTGATGGTTGTTTTCCCTTTCTATTCCAAAATTATGAATAGAATCAGAACCACAAATTAAGTATGAAAACTTCGGATAAGAGTTACAGTTACAATTCTTATTACATCTTCTTAGCATTCATTGCTATTGACAGGTTTATTTGCTCTGTCACTCAACCTTCCCACTGCTAGCTCTCTAACCAAATTCTCATTCAATTAAAATCATAAATTGCAAACTTAATCATTCAATACGACAGCTGGTGTTATAATTAGACACATTCTTAAAGTTTACGATGAAAAGTCAAATTGATAATTAAGATAATGTCTTGGTAGAGGATGTTTTTTGACTTCTTCTATTTTCATTGCTATTGGCATTTTAGAGCTTCATAGCAAGTTAGCTAATTCATTATTCTCTGAATTAATTGAATGAACACAGTCGATCTCCCCACCTCAATGTGCCAACCCTCATTTCTTTGTAAGCGTCTTTTTCACATTTAATCCTATCGAGCTCACTACCAACTTCTAGCCTATTCCAGCTCAAGCCTAAAAGTGAAGATGCGTTTCTGATGCTTCAAGAAAAGCATCTCAAATAAAAAATTTCTTGCATTTTTTCTGTCCATAATTTCGGCTTACAATTTATTGCAATATTTCTCCTTTCACCCCATTCTGAACCGAAGCCCAACAATTCAATCCCATTGGCAAAAGAGTTCTGGTTAAAATCCATTTATCAGAACGCATAATCAATCGCATTAAATTAATGCAGAAAGCCAGAATAGTTTTTTTTAATTTGACTTGCAGGAATCTGACACATTACATCTATAAACAAAAATTATAAATTTCTGATAATCAAGACCCATCAGTTTGATCTCACTTAGAAAAAATGAGTGCAGGAGACACGTAAACAACACACCAACTGATTATTTAACTTCTCTACCCCAGATTAGCTGAAGAAATGAACGCCGGTTTTGAGCAGCAACTACCAGAACAGCTTGTTGAATTGCTGCCCGAAGAACGCGACGAGTTAATCGAGCAAGCAAAGGACCTTCATGAACAATTCGAGCAATTCGAGGAGGAATTCAACCGTCCTGATACTGATTACATGTATATCCTCTCCAATCGTTGGCTTCAAGTCTGGAAACGCTATGTTTCGTATGATTTGGTTACGAAAGGTCAGGAACCCGATGAGCTTTTCGGACAAATCAAACCAGGATACATGAATGACGACCTCACCATTGACGATAATTCTCAATTTGTGAGCTTCCCAGACACTCATGACTACCGAAATGTTGTCCTGAAAGACGGTCTCCAAGCCGAGAAAGACTACATTCTCGTCCATGAGAGATTATGGGATAAACTTAGATTCTACTACAATGGAGTTGCCATCAAACGACCCGTCATTACGCTTTCTAGTGGATTAAAACGAGTAGAAGTCAGACTCAAACAGGTGAAAAACTCCTTTCTGTTTTTTTTTAGCTTATCACCTTCTATATTAGTTCGATGTGGTGTTCGTGACGAACTCGATGCTCAGAGATATCGACCATAAAAGAATCCAGAAGCTGACTCCTTATAGAATTCAAGCTTTCTCGCAGACAACACTGAAGGATTTTCGAGAACAATTGTCTTATTTGCTCAATTCTTCTTATTCATACACCTACCTGAAGAGTCCTTTTCAGCATGGTGGTATCGGCGGTATGATCGACGCTGACCAAGTGAGATTATGGAAGCTTGATCCTCTTGAAACTCTGGAGAAAATGTATACTCATATCCAAGATGTCTGCAATAAGACCTCGTCCTATGACTACAAAATCCCATTCAAAGGGGAATATCTCGAAAAGGATGGTGGAGAAGGCAAGAGCCTCGATGATGCAAACATCGCTGACTCGGATACCGTGTTCCTGGAGATCAGAGAAGGGTCAAAGAATTGGAATTTCACGGGTTCTGGTGTTCCTAGCATCGAAAAATGTGAATATTGCTCCACATACGGCGTTTTGAAATATCCATGCGCTTGTAAAAAGGTATTCTGGGCTTGAAATTTAGTTATTAAAGACAAACAACATTAGGTAGCTTATTGCTCTCAGGAATGTAAGATGAAAGACAAGAGATTCCATGAGACAAGATGCGACAAGGCCGACGAGGACGAAGATGAAGAAGAATGCAATTTGATCAAAACAGGCGCTTCAAAGATGGGGCGGGTTGGACTGCAGAACCTTGGAAACACCTGCTTTATGAACGGCGGTCTTCAATGCCTGAGCAATTTCAAGGAATTGAACGAATACTTTTTGAGCGATATTTACAAGCAAGAAATCAACGAGAACAATCCTCTGGGAACGAAGGGAAAATTAACCAGAAGATTCGCAAATCTGCTCAAAAATCTGTGGTATGGAACATCCCCTGTTTTCTCTCCATGGGGTTTCAAGCATGGTCTCGCCCAGTTCCAATCTATGGTATTATTATCCCGATTTAAAAGCCCTTTTCCTCACTTTATCCACTTGTAGTTCTCAGGCTACCAGCAGCATGATTCTCAAGAATTCCTGAACTTCTTGCTCGATGGTCTCCATGAAGATCTAAACAGAGTCCTCACCAAGCCTTTCGTCGAAACACTCGAGTCTAACAACCAACCTGACTATCAAGTCGGAATGCTGAGTTGGCAGAACCATCTCAAAAGAAACAGATCGATTATTGTCGACCTCCTTCATGGTCAGTACAAATCCAAGCTCACTTGCCCAGAATGCAGCAAAGTTTCCATCACCTTCGATCCCTACATGTCCGTCTCAGTCCCAATCCCCACCAACAAGTCAAAGGAAATCGAATTCTTTTTCATGCACGCAGATATGCACAACAAGGCCTACAAAATTGCTATCAAATTCCAAAAGGATAACCATTACGTGACTGATTTGAAGGAACAAGTCGCTCAACTCCTCGGGAAGGACCCAAAATCGTTCTATTTCACCTTTTTGACTCACATGACGAAGGAGATTGTCACTGATGAAACAACAACTGCCACTAATACGCTGCGAAAGAAGAGAAAGATGAAGAGTCTGTTCGCAGTTGAACTTACCAAAGAAGAAATGGAGATGGATCCGAACGAATATGCTAATGCCGATATCTCCTTCACAAAGAAAAGTCATAACTATTTCGGCAACGTCCTTCATAAGCCATTCACGTTCATCCGAACTCTTCGCTTGAAGAAAAACTGGACCTTGCGCGAGGTGTATCTGAGAATTTTCAAGCTCATCAGATTCCTCTTTGACGAATTTTACCCAGGGAAAGATACAGAGAACGCCGAGGAGTTAAACGAGAACTTCAGGAAAATGTCAGATGAAGAGGCTTTCAAGTTCGTCTATGAGGACGCAGACAAAAAGCCTTTCAAGATTTTGCTCGTGACCAACACTAGAGGATACTATAAGTGCTATTATTGTGGTGATACTCGCTGCGAAAACTGTGAAATGCCTTTGGATTCGACCAAAACACTTGAAGCCGATGTGCTTTCCAAAATAACCGATCCTCATTTCGATTTCGAAATCGAATTCTACTGGGAAAATCTTCCAGAGTACATCAGCCTCGACCGATGCAATACTTGTGTTGATTATTTCAAGGTGATTAAAGGAGAAGAAGGGAAGGAGGATGAAACTACAACTGAAAAACCGAGAAATGTCGATGGAGTGCCAATTGAAGAGTGTCTTAAATCGTTCGAAGAACCAGAGCAGCTTGCGCCAGAAAATGAATGGTACTGCAGCAATTGCAAAAAGCATCAGAGAGCGTTCAAGAAGATGGAAATTTACAAGGCTCCTCCAGTGTTGATCCTCCATCTCAAGAGATTCAAAGCAACCAATAGTATCCTTAGCAAAGGGAAAATTGAAGAAAAAGTGGTTTTCCCAGTCGGAGGCGAGGTGCTCGACATGAGCAATTTCGTAAAGAACCATGAACTGCCTATGGACTATCCGGGTCTGGAGATTCCAACCCAAACCCAGCCTGAAGAGAATAAAGAACCTGCTAAACAAGTTGAAAACGGTGAGGAAGAATCCAAGAAAGGTCCTGCCGTGGGTAATGATAATGAGGAAGAAAAGGTGCAAAATAACCATATCAACGGAGAAGAGAAGCCTCAAAGCAAATTGCTATATGAACTATTTGGTGTTGTAAACCACTACGGTAATCTCGGCTTTGGTCACTACACAGCTTATGCTAAGAACTGGGAGGATCAGAAATGGTACTCATTCGATGACTCTTCAGTTACTTCTGTTGACCCTGATGAAGTGTGTTCCTCAGCGTCCTACGTCCTGTTCTATAGAAGAAAGGACTGGAAATTCACGTTACCTGAAAAGAAAGATCTTCCTACACCTCAGCCTCAAACATCGCAACAGCAGGGAGTTCCAGCGTCTAATGAGCAAACTATGAATGGATCTACCATAGCATCAACTAACGGTTATACTCAATTGGAGGACGATCCACCACATGTGATAGCGAACGATACGCCATACGTGATGGAGCACGACATAGAGCTTTAGGAAATTAATATTGAGAGAATTTAGGTCTTTAATTTTGCCTAAATCCATAGATATTCATAAAAAGATGAATAGAGGAATCTGAATTATCAATGTTTCCACTCATATCCTGTCAAGCTTTAGAAAAAAATATTTATTCTTAGGATGATTTCCATCTAACTCAATCTAAGAATTATCTCTAATCCCCTTTGTGGAACGGCCGCTCATTAATATATCAGAACAGAGCAGTCCCTTTTACATATAGTTGTGGAAATGTCCAGAAGTCGTAAAATCTTTCTAGTGGGAGGCGAAATGAGATATGTATCCAAATCAAAAATTAAGATTATATATTGATTGTTCGAGGGACCAATGAAAAAAGTCTTATTGGCATTGGGATCAAACCTGGGAAACCGAATTCAAAATATCAACACGTCGCTGAAACTGCTCAAGAGCGTCGGAAACGTGATAGATACAGGGTTACTTTATGAGACTAAGCCTGCGTACAATGAAAATCAGGGCGGATTTTTAAATTCTGCAGTAATGATTGAGACGAGCTTGGAACCAGACAGTCTTCTTCAAAAATGCAAGGAGATTGAACGAACACTTGGGCGGACTTATAATCCAAATGTGCCGAAGGGACCAAGGGTTATAGATATCGATATTGTATTCTATGACAATGTCAATTATCAAACGGAAAACTTAACTATCCCACATCCTGCAGTCCAAGAGAGAGATTTCGTTCTTGCACCATTAAGAGATTTTTGCCCTGAATGGAAACATCCCATATTGAACAAAACGATTGAGGTATCTGTTGTCTTATGTTGATAAAAGTTAAATATTTGCCAGCAAATGTATGACTCAGCGATCACACAAAGCCCAATACGATCAGATCCTACTCCTGTACTTGCATTTGTAAAAAACGGCAAGGAGAAAATATTTCCGATTGGGAAGAAATGCTATTCAATGGGAATTATAAACTGCACTCCAAACAGCTTCTTTCGCAGTCACTTGCAAAAGAATAGTAATGAATATTCTGTAGATTCTGCTGTTCAGCAAGCCAAAGAATTTTTGGACAAAAAAGTCGAATTTATTGATTTAGGAGGTAAAATCCTCCAGCAAGATATCCATTGAAAACAATAATATAAAAAGGAGAATCGACAGCGCCAAATTCTCAAGAAGTGAGTGTCCAAGCAGAGATTGATCGGGTATTAAGGGTTCTTGAAAAACTTAATAAAGATCCCGTGTTTGAGCAATCGATTATCTCAATAGACACGAGAAAAGTATCTAATCATTAGTTCCTTTCATATATGAAACTATGCTAACAAAATAGAGTCAAGTAGCTGAAGCAGCTTTGAAAAATGGAGCAGATTTAATCAATGACGTCTCTGGTGGAAGATTTGATGAGAGAATGTTTGATATTGTAGCTGAGAATATGGTTCCTTATGCCTTGATGCACTCAAGAGGGACACCACAAAATATGCAAACTTTAACTGAGTACTCGAACTTGCTGGAGGAAATATGCGCGGAACTCCAGGTGCAAATTGACCTTTTGCTGAAGAGAGGGTATCCTAGATGGGGGATAATAGTCGATCCTGGACTCGGATTTGCGAAGACACTCAATCAGAATTTTGAAATCATCAGAAATTTAGACGCGATTAAAAAAAGATTCAAAATGCCGCTTCTGGCCGGATATTCTCACAAATCCTTCCTCAGTAAGAACTTCACATTAATTAATTCATTATTTTATTTTACACTAGGAAACACAATTGGGAAAGAGTACACATCTATCGGAAATCATGTACTTGCTGGTATCTGTGTAGAAAAAGGCGCAGATATCATCAGATATCATGACCCTGATGATGAAAGAGCCATAGCCCTTGCGAACCTAATCCATCGGAATCGGTACCCTTAACAAAGCATTTTGTAATTTTTTCACTGTGAGAAAGCAAATAATGTTGCTATTTATTACAATGTTTTAACACAAACTTTTCCCTTTCTCCAATATTGTAATCAACATGTCTCCGTGTTACTGGAGTTATTGAGTTCTCGTTTCATTTCTTGATCAAAGACTCTGTCCTTTTGTTAATCCGAGTTAAGGAATCCAAATTAAGCTGATAAATAATACAGGGCTAATTTATCGTTTGTTATCAAATTATGGAGAAAATAAAAAGACAAGGTAGCATCGATTGGGACAAGCAGTTGGCTTCCTCACCAATCAGAGACACCAAAGTGAAGTACATAGATTGCTCACCAGAACGAGGCTAATCTTGCATGTTATAGAGAAGTGATCACTCTTGATCCTTGGGACCTTAGAGATCCTAAAGATGCAATCAAAAACATTCTCGAGCAGCATAAATACAAGTAGCTCCCACACAAAGATTACAATTCTAAATCGTCTTAGATGGAAAGAGGAGTATAAAGGAGCACTTATATCATTCAGTAAGGTTCGTGTCCCAGAAGATTGTGGAGCACTACTAGATGAACAACCATACTTAATTTTAAACATCACATACAAGGCAAGGATTTTCGCGCCTCAGAAAAATTCGATACTCAGTAAGCAAAAGATCATTGCTACAATGGCTGATTTATCAAAATTTCCTTAGTTGGTTCATTGACTCAAGTTTTTCCGACCCATTTATGTAATCAATGATGAAAAACCATTTTATAGCGGCGTTTTTTCAATTAGCATTGCTTGTCTCGGGAGTATTCACAGCGACTATACCGATCGATCACCTGGGCGACAAAATCGAGATCAATGATGATGGAGTAATTTCGTCCTTTGACTTCTTCATTGACTAATACTCTCAAAGGAAGCTATTAATGTAAAATCAAGCAGCCCATTGGAGATTGGGGAAGAGATACAGTTTGTCGTCGAGGAGTAGCGTTCCTCATTATTTTCAGAGTTTTAATGATTTATTCTCCTAGCATTACGTTTGACGGTGAAGGCTTCTTAAACTTGATCGGAAAGACTTCCGTTCCGTCTGTTTCTGGACCAGTTTCAGGCTTGAAATCCAAATACAAAATGGTAATTTATTGCAATTATTTTCAGTGTCTTAAATTCTTATGAAAACAGGATCCAGAATTGTTAAAACTACAGGCCGAGCTGTAGTGTGTATTTAGAAAGAGGTTTATATTTAGGAAGTTATTCAAGAATTGTGTGAATTACTGCAAATTGATTATGAAGAATATTGTATGAAGGCTCATTTGTTCATCATATACAAAAATTCTGAATTCAAAATTCTTTTTGTTGCAGAAAATTAATTTCAAACATATTTTTTAGGAGAGTTTTTCTGCCCAGCGATATCACGAGCGTTTCTGATTGATAGTCTGGGCTTTTTGAATACTCTATTCACCTCATAATCATTGTCAAGAAAAATCCTGACATTTGCAGCTCTTCAAACTGATATAAGGAAAAAAAAACCTATTATCGATTCTATTTATTTTTACAAATTAGATCGAGGAAAGCTTTGTATTGAAAATGTTACCTATCTTCTCCAAGAGAACCTCTGAACCACGAGATGGACAAGGGCTATAACGACCATAATTTCAAAAGCCAAGATTAGTGAGTCTAAAGCAAGTTGACTTTATCAGAATGCTTAAGGGATTTTTTTAATTACATGTTATTTCTGAAGACATTATCCAAGCTTTAATGCGTGATCTTTTTGCACCGCGCTCTTCTTCTGGATTCCAGTTAATGTGCCTATCCTCACCAGAGGGTGCGGTAGCCATCAGAGCACCACAATCTGCTTTTGAGATCGTCAGGATGCTCCTCTCTTTATCAAAGTGGAAGTCATGATTCTTCATAAACATACTTCCCAGAATAATACGATTGCTGTATTTGTTATTGAGAGAAATCGTTAATCAAACATATTCGCAAAGCAAGTTTCGTTTACCCCAGTTCATAGAACCCTAAACAATAGTTTTCCTTACCACTTCTTTGAAGGAAGAGATATTCTACTCCAGTGAGCGTATACTCTTGATTGCTATCAAGCGTAAAGGTAAAATTTGGGAAGCTGTGGAGGAAGTCGTCCAAGTTTGGCCATGCGTTATAATCTCTTTCATAGCACACGCTCTCTTTATAAACTTTTTGCCGGGCTCCACCGCAGTTGGTTTCTTTTGAGACACAGAATTTTGCTAATTTCGCAAGTAATTTGCTGTAAATCATCATTAGAGTTTTTCTCATCTAAAGAGCTTACGTTCTGATAGAGTTCGTCAGATAAATCATCGTGGTGCCAGAATCAACAAATTTTCCAGTTGCATCAGCGAAATCCTGTATGCCTGACACTTCTTCGTCACCCATCTAATAATTCGAAGGAAGTTAATTATCTCAATTGCCTGAAATGTGATTTTATCGTACACTCAGTTTATGTATTCTGATCTGATATTGGCCTGAGTTGTGGTAGTAAACGTAGATTGGGTGCGAGCTATTATCAAAATATTGCTTATTCTGACCCCCTATCGTGAGATATCCTCCATTACGTGCAAGGCACACCGAGAACGAATTCGTGTATCGATCCTGGTACTCTTGAGAAATCATATCGATCAAATTCGGTGGATTCGCTAGACCTTGAAAAGTTCAATGTCGCTTAGAACCAGTCATTAAAGCAGATTTACTGTCAGTATTAGCTCCAAGGCCGAAAATTCCATCAGCTTGCTGGGTCAAAAAATGTCCGGCCTCGCTTTATTTGAACATGGTCAATGATTAAAGAGAGACCATTTTCATATACCGAGATAAACAGCCAAAGTATCCTGTCGTTCTCATTTTCTCAATTTCAAGGAGGATGTCTTGTGGACTTTTTTCGGAGTTCCCGTAAAAGAAATTCTCAATCTCATCACTAGCAGCCATCGCGTCAGAAGATAAGGATCCTTCATAAATACTGCCTTCAGTATATCCCTATATAACAAGTTATATCACAATATGTCATTAATCCAGCCTTTTTGTACGATATAAAATCGGCATTCATTTGTCGAGTCTTTCGAGCAATTTCTGCAAACATATTTTCCAATTTTTTCATGACAAGCAACGTTGCGATGCCACTGTGATTGATCTGGATCGAATCTTTCGTTCTTGTGGAACTTTCCGCATGCAGTGCATTCTAAAACATCAAATTCTAACTGATATTCGAGTGATCAGGTACTTCTGCAAGGAATCACTGTGATGCCGCTTCCCGTGTCAACAATTAAAGTTTCTTTCTGAGGCGGAAATCCAAAGAATAGCGTGGCATAATAATATCCGAGCTCACTATTGCCTTTCAAGACGATCGTGTGGTTGCTATAATGTGGGGAATACACATCAAGGAGTCTTCTGCGAGATTCCGGCTCGGTGAAAGTAAACTCTGAATCAGGTTTTGGAATTAGGCGACCCTGATAGGCCAAAATATCCACAATCAGCAGACCAAAGAAGATAACTGATACAACAAGTATGTTCTTGGTGATCATCAAATTCTTTAGTGATTTACTTGAATAAATATTTTCGTATCACTATTTTATTAAGCTATTAATCTCTCACAAACGAGAATATCTCCGAAATTTTTTGCTGGTGGTAATTTTGGAGAATTTTTTTTTTGAGTAAGGATGTGAAAAGCTTTCTTTTCACTCAAAGAAAATTTATCACGTTTCCATCCTAATAGAAGCATAAATACGATGATGTGATCTCTAAACTATGCTATTGAATGCTTGGATCTAACACTCCGAAAGGGATCCTTGACTGGAGTAAATCATGCAAACTGAAGAACAAAAAGAAAATTTGCGCATGACCTAGGCCTTTTCTAAACTATCACTATTGCTGTTAGTCTCACCGACTTCAACCACCTTTGAATCAGAATGTCTCAAAAGTCTATAACTCACTTAGTTTCAGTCGATCAAAAAGATTTACCTCTCCCTCTTGAAGAACTTTCTTCTTATCATTAATCCAACGCCAACTAAAGTGAAAATAGCAAATGCGGCAACTGTTGAAACGGAGTTAGGTTTGAAGATTAACGAAAAAATCGATTACATAATAATTGCATTGGGGTAGTCCAAAAAGTTGGTGCTTCTGCAGGTGGCCTTGGATCGGTAGCGTTGGTACCGTTACCGTGGTGAGATGTATTATTTGGCTTTGTAGGAGTATCATGAGGAACAGGTTGAGGGGTTTTGCCGGTGTCGTTATGAACCACCGGTCCTTCCAAATCCCAGTTAATGGCAACTTCTTTTCCAGTTGCAGCCGAAGCCATCAGAGCAGAGCAGTCCGATTTTGTTATTGTCAGCATTTGATTGTCTTTATCGAAATGGAATTCATGGTTCCTCATGAAAATGCCTCCCAGAATGATGCGGTTTCTAATATCATTGTTAATTACATTTGTTGTATCTAGCAAGAACTGCTACCCTAATTCGTAGAAGCCAAGGCAATGATTTTCCTTTCCATATTGTTCAGGAAACATATATTCGAGACCTGTGAGAGTATATTCCTGATTTCCATCAAGCCCGAAAGTAAAATTCGGGAAACTGAGATAAAAATCATTTAGATTAGGCCATTCTTTAGTGTTTCGTTCCCAACAAATATCCCCTCCAACATCTTTCCTGTGGTTACCTCCACAGTGTGAGCCTTTCTGTTTGCAATACGTTTCGAGTTTAGTTAGTAATTTCCTAAATGATTGAGGATAAATTAACCGCAAGACTAATTGTATCACCTTCTCATTGCAGATGTAAGATAAAGCATTGTTGTACCAGAATCAACAAATTGCCCGCTCCCACCTTCAAAATCTTGTTTTCCTGAAATTAGTTCACCATCCATCTATATGAGTAAAAAATATTCATCAATCATGCTGGTATTTAATGATTGGTAATTGTTACGCTCAGACTGTGGAGTCCAATATAATATTGTCCATTGTCGATAAAGCGAACAGTGATTGGTTTAGAATCTGGTTTATGATATCTGTCATCTTGGCCTCCAATCGTCATGTATCCTCCGCTCATCCCAAAACATATCGAAAATGATCGGTTATACTTATCTCCACGCTCTTTCGCAAGCATGTCAACAAAATTTGGTGCAGCACCATAAGCTAAATGATTTGAGCATGATGACTAAATTCAAGACGCAATAGACATTATATACTATTAGTTTTCAGCCCCAACCCGAGGATTCCATCAGCTTGCTGAGTTGTAAAAAGTCCTCCTTCTCTGGAAAAGTAAAATACAACTCTCAGATATCGGCATTACAAAAATCTTACCTTGATAAACATCCAAAATAGCCTTTCGCATGAGTGTTCTGAACAGCGTGGAGAATTTCTGAAGCTGCCTTTTCTGATTTTCCATAGAAAAACGCTTCGATCTCATCGTCCGCAGTAATTAAATCAGACGCCAATATTCCTTCGTACACACTCCCTTCAGTATATCCCTGAGTTTTTTGTTACTTATTTAACATATTCAACAGTATAAGGTTTACGATGTAGAAACGACAATTGCTGTGTGAACAATCCTTGCACACAAAATTTTCAATTTTTTGACCACACGAAATTCCTGTATAATTATGGGATTTGTCTGGATCGAATCTTTGATTGAAATGCGTGGTACCACATCCAGTGCAAGCTATTGGCATTGGTTAACTCAAATAACAGTTCCAAGTGAATTATTACATTTGCAAGGAATTGCTGTGATACTGCTCCCAGTGTCCACGATAACAGTTTCTTTCTGAGGCGGATAACCGAAAAAGAGAGTAGCGTAGTAGTATCCAAGGACCGTATCTCCTCGCAGAACAATAGTATGGTTGCTTTTGTGAGGAGTATATCCCTCCATCACTCTTCTCTGTGATAAATGGTCTGAGATTTTGAAAGTGAAATCTGAATCAGGCTTAGGGATGAATCGCACTTTTGCAGCAGCTCCATACAGAACTAGGCAAGCAGCGAAAACCAAAGTGACGAGTATTTTTTTAGAAACAAGCATTCAAATTTATTGATATTTTTCTCAAAGTATGTCAAATTACGAGATCAACTGTACGAATCATCAAGGAGGAAAAAAAAAACAAACACTCCGAGTCAATCAAAGCAAGTGAGTCGGTTGCCTGAAAAATAAATTTTACTCATATTAAGAGTTTCAGCAAGCGTATTTCCCCTAAAACGTAATAAGGGTTGAGGCATTAAGGCACGATTAAGAAAGTTGTACATCAAGGTTCACAAAGAAATTGCGAGCTTTTTTTCCGTCAAATATCGCAATTTGAGAAAGTAATCCTCACATAATGAGTTAGGTCTTCCTAACTACACTCCATTTGCTAGACACAATGAAAATAAATGGATAGATTCTCTTGAGCATTAAAAACTAGAGTAATATGCAATATTGTGTGTCTTACACAAGGTTAGCCGGTTAGACGCATAGAATGAGCCCATAGCAAAGGTTACTAATGCTAATCATTAACATACGCCCACTGTCATTACCTCTGGTGTAGAATATGGTATCAAAATTTCCTTTTCGCCCTCAAAAGTGCTCTGCTGGAGAATGAGCCAATAGAATGAAGAAAAGTGAATCTAAATTTGGAGGCACAACAACCTGTCTTTAAATTCCAACGACAGTATTCACGGCTTTAGGATAACAGATCTGCTAATTTCTGCTGGATTGTGATTGGATCCCTACACTATTTAAGTTAAGCTTTATTAAACCTATCTACTAATAAATCTTGATCAGATTATCTCCATGTCAGCCGGACTAAACCAGCCTGTCGGCCAAGTTCTTCTCACTAACGTCGCTATTCTCAAGTACAAAGTAGGTGACAAGAAGTACACCAACTCCTAGTATCAATCCATCATCATCCTCATTTGAATAGATTCGAAATAGCCTCCTATCGAAACAAAGTCATCAATTGGAGGAACGGAGTGTAATCAGACGAACCTCAACTCAGCATTTTACATATTTTCTTTCTTAGAGAAAAGGATTTAAACGAGGTACTCCAATCAGATGAAATCTATACCAACGTCATTCAAGGTTATCCTTCATCATCTCGACATAATCTGATTTAACCTTTTCTCAGGAAACAAGGCAGGCAAAGAGGAGTTGAAGAAATGCTTCCCAGATATGAGCAGAGAAGATATCATTAAACTGGTTGAGAGAAAAATTCTCCTTGTATCCATGTTAATCAATTATACGTATTAGATCTTAGAAAAAGGAGATTTTCAGATGGGTGACAAAGAACGAGAACATGAAATGGACCTGATGTTTAGAGACATGGCGAATATTATAGCCGAAAAGTGCGTTCATCCAGACAGCAAGCGGCCGTTTTCTCTTGACTCAATTAAAAATGCTATGAAATTCATTCACTTTCCTGTCAAACTCAACGAAAACCCGAAGAAACAAGTAATCTCGAGCTCAAAGCTCTGCGATATTAAACTTGGATTAGGCGCTTGAATGTATAAAGCAATTGACAGAAAAGTTCTATCTTGTCAGAGCTGAGACAAAAATTCAAATCGTTATCCCTTTTTCTTTGAAAGAAAGGTCTGCAATTTTTTGTTTGAGGACTTGATTTAATAATATTCCCTCGATAGGCTAGAGCAAGAACTCATTACCTTGCAAGTGAAAGTTTCAGAAATTAATCCAAAAGGACCGGATTTTGCTTTCGTTTGTTTCATCGAGCCATCTAAATTCAGAAGCATTGATGATTTACTCAAGAATACTTTGAAAGGTACGCGATCATATGAAAAATCACCAACTAATATCATTAATTAAAAGCTGGCTCAATGGAAATTCTAATTCCTTCAGTCATAAATCGCGAAGTTTCAGATCTCGAAAATGCTGGAACAGTCAACCTTCAGCTGAGAGAAGTCAAGAAACCTCTTGATTCGGATGAAGAATGCAAGACCAACAAAAAAGGGTAACACGACCGCGTTAGTTTCACAGCCTAAAAATCCTTTTGTTTCTTCAGAAAGAAAGACAAGGGCAATAAGAAAAATAAAAAGAAAGATTCTAAAGAAAACAAGAAAGATGATGAGGATGGTAAAGTGAAAGTCGCAGAAAGCAAACAGGAATCGGAGGTCTCTGAAAAAAATACTATCAAGCAGCCTCAAGAAGAGTCAAAGATTAACTCTACTGGTAAAGAGGCTGAGGCGGCAATGAAAGGAGCATTCAAATGCACATCTTGTGCACAAGCATTCTTTGAATCGAAAGATGATTTTAGGAACCATTACAAGTCTGAATGGCATCAGTTTAATCTCAGACAGAAGGCAGAGGTATGGTCTTTTCACTTTGTACTCAGACAATTAAATCCCAATTTTTAGAAGAAGAATCCCGTGACCGCTGAAGAGTTTATACAGATAGCTTTCGATAAGGATTTTGCAAGTAAGGATAAAAAATAAAGCGCACATGGTGATAGTTAGAGTTTTGTATTATATTATTATCAATTGTTAATGATGATGATAAAGATAACAATTTTAATTTGAAAATCTCTAAAAAATCTTGTATGACTTATTGCTCCTCTTTGACGAAGCTCGGGAAACCGCTGATTCACCTAAAACAAGAAATCTGATGTCAATCAGCTCCAGAAAGATACGATATTGTGTGTCAAATAGAAAAGAATTGATAGAGCTGCTTTTGGTGCTGACTTGATGCAGTAAATGATCAAAGAGAGACACACATACACACAACGCAGACATATAATTTTATATAGCATCATCGCCAGACATGTATTGCTAGACGAGAGAAATGACGTTAGAAAATGCAGACATATTGATTACAGTGTTCAATTTACTTCGGTAACTATATATGTTACACTACCAATGGTAACGATTCCTACCCGTTTGGTTCATCCTATTCCTGTTCATGAGGTTTACATTTCTCATATCCCTTCGAGATGAGTTATACGACTGATTTGCAGACACATAATGAGAATCTGACTCATCCTCAAATGAACTAACCCGACTGCGAATTTCATTATCTTCGATGTTAGATAAATCCTCAGTCTGTTCAAATAGTCTTTCCAGTAACGTCGGTTGCTCACCTCTTCTGCGCATTGGAAAACGCAGGCGGTAAGGGTTGTTCTGACGAGGCAGAGAATACGATTCATCTTCAAACTCAGATCCCCCGTTCTGTTCCGCGCAGAAGAGACAAATCCAATCTTCTGTTGGCACTCTGGACAGGGGAGGATCACAGCAGTAGGTGTGACACATATAAAAGTGGCATTGGTCACATATGAGCAGGACGTCTGGATTATTATCTCTTTGACATACGTAGCATGCGTCGTCCATCTCTAAAGATCGTTAAGCATATAATTGATAAAATAATGAGAGATATTACCTTCTTCAGGAGGGAGGTCCTCGAGATCTCCATCATATCTTTGAACCTTGAATTCAATTTGTATTGTTTCTAGTTTAACATTGCCTGAAGAGTATTTTGTAATTTGATTGAATCTCTTTCTGCATAAAGGGCACTCATTCGCAACCTTTGACCAATCCGCAATGCAGCTGAAACAAAAAGCATGCACGCATCCATCAAGTCGACCTAGCTCTCCTATGATCTCAGCTAGTATAAATTTACAGTGAACTTTTTCCAAATTTCTGGAGAAAAAAATTACTTAAACAAATGCTGCAATTCTCTTTTGATTTTGGTGATTGAGTCGGATTAATTTTTTCAGGTTCTTTCTTCGCTGCAGCGTCTCTCTTATCAACCACAAGTTTCTTCAGTCGTTTCAACTGATTATCCGAAAGACTTGACCTCTTTGTAAGTCGTTGCGAGCTGCTCTTGCCCTTGTTTCCATCATTTTCATCAAAATCTTCTTCCTGCTGCCCTCGTTTGATTGGAGAAACAACTTCCTTCGTAAAGGACGCTCCTCTTTGTAACGCCTTCGAGTCATATTTCGATTGGACTATCCCTGAGCTAACTGGACCAAAGTTATCATCGCCTTCTTCATCTTCATCAATATTTAATTTCTTTCGTCTTGCCACTTTCTTCTTAGAGCTTTGTAGTTCCATGCTCGAATCACTACAAAGTCTCTGAATTCTATCATGAGCTCTGTGATCATCATGATCGCTAGCTTTTTGCACTTTCTTTCGCGGGGAGACGGAGTCTTCTTCGTCCACATCATCTCTAATAGTATCATCCCATACTTGCATTCTTCTTTTATTCACCAATGGAGAGTCGAAAAACGAATCAGTGCTCTTTTGCTTCGTGACGACGGTCTTCTTTTGGACATCGGGTTCAAAAAATTCGATTGTCTTCGTAACACTTGGTTTTGAATTTATTAACCGAGATTTATCAAAGAACTTCTGTCCTTCAATTGATGGTTGCTTATTGAGCTGAAACGATATCTGCTGGGTTTTTTCCAGTGTTGAAGAAGGAAGACTTCCATTTACTCGATTTGAATCCGACTTTGGTTGAGTATTCGTGAAGTTCGTACTTTCGGTATATCCTTTGCTGTTGTTCCATTTTGCATCAGCGTCCCAAAAATAATCTTCCTCAAGCACTGACTTATAATAGTCCCAAATATCTTGACTGTCCTCTTCTTTAATATCCTCTATTGATTTTCCGCGTCCCATCAACTCTCTGGTAGAATTCCGACTCAATTTGCCTGTCGATACCCGTGAGTTTAATCTGTTCAGTTGCCGTGCTGAAATATCTGTCCCGCTATTCAGAGAAATTAATTTCTTAGTGTCATTCTGATGCTTTGAATCAGTTTCCATCTGCATTTCTTCACGGCTTGGCAAGTTGCGATATTCTTTCCCAGGCGTCCTCTGGATTTCTATTTTGAAGCAGTATCTTCCAATTTTTATCTCTTGTTGATCCACTATATCTACTGTGTCTGATATCAGCATCGTTCTCCAATGAGACGTTTCTGGATCCTTGAAACGTAAAAATTATGAATACGATACTCTCTAAAGCAATTACTCTAAATTCAACGAATAGCTTGAAGGTGAGCTTCTTGATTACCAGGCCTAGGAAAAAGGTGAGGAATGGTAGCAGTTGTAAATAGATACCTTTCATGTTAGGAAGAACTTCGATGGATATGAGATCTCCGAATCTGTCTCCTTCCATGGCGATGCCGAATTGATCGTTTAAGAAATAGGCATCAATGGTTGCTCTGCCTGAGAGTAGCTTGAGAGAATTTGGTGCTGTGTAATTTGAGGAATTGAACTTACGACTTGCTTTTGACCGTAAGAAAATGTATATTTTAGGGGTGGTGGGAGGTTCGCCTTCGGTGATGGTCTACTTAGGCTGAAGTTCATATTAAACGATAAAATCTTAAAAATTATATTCAAGTCAAATTCAAAGTTTATTTTGCCGTACTTTTTTCACAAAGATTTTATGATTTGATAAACACAACCATTTTGCTTGGAAAACTTATCGCTGAATTCGGTGCTGAAAAAATGTTGGAGCGTTCATGGCTCATCATCCGACTACTAAAACATTGGAATTTTGGGTTTATGCTGAATTTGAATAAGAAGGTTATGAGGATTATGAATCATTTTTTTAGTGTGGAATACACAATGCCTCATATTTTGTGAACTTCAGTTTGGCAGATGATTCTTATTTCCTAATAGCCAGGGGAATTTTCCAAAGTTCAATAAACCACTATTTAATTTCAAAGGTAGTGTTAAAATGAAATGTTTATATTCAGCCGGACATTTGTTAACAAAAGTGTCACGAAGTTATGGAACAAAGTATGCTGATTTTGCAATATTGAATAGATGATATATGATGATCATCATATCATATATGACTTTTTATAATTCAGTAGGAAATATTGAATTTGATTTCGTTTTAGAGTTTATCTGAATGTTGCAATGGTGTGAATCGTGATGGCAAAGCTCATTCGGAAAGTGAATTTTCAATTGGAATGACGTATCATTATCTATATTTAAAGTTATTCTTGAGTATCATTCTCCACAAGCCTCATTCCAATCGGTTCCATTAATATTCTTTTGCAATTCGGGCAGATATTGCGAATTCCTAGCCAAGTTTCAATGCACGCTTTGTGATACACATGTAAGCAAGGTGAAATTCTAACTTCATCATTCGGCTTGAAATCTTCAAGACAAACCGTACAGGATAATTTATTTTCTTCTTCTCCTCCTTCTCTTTCCCCTTGCTCACAGTTATTTTTCGGTTGATAAGTCTTTACAGGCATCAATCTGTCCATCTCTTCAATTGATAAACTTGAATTTTGAACAGGTTGGTGATATGAAAATGTTTGCTGAATGAAAATTGCTTCGATAAGTCTGCGATTGGTCGAGGTAATTTCTCGATTCTGTCCGTCTGGATCTTGACTTAGCATAGTTGTGAAATAGTGAGAGGCATTGTTCATTTGCATCTGACTCATCAAAATGCCTCTTATCATGTGGGTGTATGGATTTGCGCTGTCATTTTCAAGACTAACAGGACCTCCCACACGCCAGCCATTTAAACGAATCCTTGTCAAATTCTCCTGTTCAAGCCTCCGTCGAATGGTACTCGAGCATTCTGCGAGAAGTCCAAGAAGCCCAGCTACAGACAGAAGCAAGCCTATTTGAAGGGTAACTTTTGTTGAAAGAATTTTAGAAAAGTAGATCCCAACCAATCCTAGTTGGAGAATGATCACAGTAAATACAAGCTTATTTCCACACGCATATTTTAGTTTAGTCACGAAGTAGCTCGCTAATTGCCCACAGCTCAATCCACTTCTATTTATCAAAGAGTGAGAGGTCCGTAGCCTGAAATTATGAGAAGTTTGGGTTGTTTGAGCATACCCACAAGCGGAGCTTAACTCTTCAGTTGTTTCATGATTAGAATCAGCTGTCTTGCTTTCAGGTTCTTCATGAATAATTCCAGCAATATTCCCATCGTCATCACTTGCCTCAGCAAGAATTCCATCATTATTCATTGCAGTCTAAAGTGATGTCGATCTAATTAATTTTTATTTCAGTGAGTTAGAATTTACTAAAATCATTACAAAAAACATCTCAGTCTATCGACATTTTTTCATACAGAGATGATGCAGATTTTATTTGTAATGCTCTTTTTCATTAATTATCAGTATCAATTGATGAGTTTGCGATGAATAGAGATACAAAACACTGTAACAAATAACAATTGTTGACTTCTAAACATACACAAATTCATCAATCTTAGGTATAGTTTTCATGAGACTTCAATAAAGAGAGTCGTTTTATTATCATAATTGTAGTTTAAATGGCATAAAGCGAGTGATCACTGGCACTCTAAAAAAATCTCTTTGCCTTCTTAGCTCTTCTTCTCCAATTTGATCGTTAGAGTCCTCAGAGTAGTATAGATTTGATCAAACTTCTCCAACACGATCTCGATTTGCTTGATTAATTCCTCCGCGCTCGGGCATTCCTTCAGTTTAATCGTCTTCACTAAAGATTTATTAAATTTCTTCGCTAACTCTCCAGCAGCACTCATCTCAAAATCACTATCTCCCATACAAAGAATATTCGTCACTACTCTCGAGTCCATTGTGCCGCCAATATCCAAAAATGTCTCTGTTTTCCATCTTTTAGGATTATCAGGAAATTCTTCTTCATACTCTGCACGCGCAGAAATCACCGTCACATCCTTTTGCTGGAGCCTCCGGTAAGTATTCGGCAGGTACACTTTACTGCTGGACTCAACCCAAGATTCCGCTCCATTGGTAACAATATACGTTTGGCCGATTTTTGCTGCTTTTGAGAGTAATTTCGTAACATTCTTGTCGAGGATTTGTAATTTCTTTTCGAGCTCTGGGGTTATCTTGTCCAATCCAACATAGTACAGGTATGAAGTGGGGAGAAAAGTATCATCCCAATCGAAGATAATTAGTGTCTGATGAGGTTTTGTATGCTCTTCCTTGAGGACTTTTAGGTATTTAAGCCTTTCAATGTATTCGCTTCTAACCTGATCGTCAGTTCTATTGTAAAGAAAGTCGATAGAAAACAGTGATTCAGTCGATTCAGAGCGAAATATTCTGATTCCAGCATTGAGCTCGTCAATGAAAGAGGAGTTCGTATCTACGTTAACGGCCTCGGATGCCATCTTCAAGAAGGCTAAATCTTCGCTAGTGATGCTATGAAAGGTTCGCTTGAGCCGTTTTTTCGTTTGATTGACTTCGTGGGTCTGATCCAGAACCGTGAGTGAATCATAGCTGCTTGAATAGAGCTTTTTCAGTTTACCGAACCTGGAAGAGAGTAACTTTGGCTTATTAGACTCGAAAAATTGTGGAAGAACTTTCGATTCCTGCATAACTCAATAAAGATAGTACGTTCTGATAGTGCGTAACAAATAAATTATATTATAATCATTCAAAGTTACTCTATCTGATTTTACAGTTCATCCAGGAGCTCTGACGTCACTTCGGGCCAACAGGTTCAGGAATAAAACATGATACCGGTCGTATAAAGACTGAGAAAGAGCCTTTAGGTTAAATAAGCGCCCACTTAGCATTCCAACTTGGAGCTCTTAAGCTTAGACTGCTCTATTTGGAGCTCGGATAGTTGAGTTGCACTTCGGTGAAAATGTAATTTTGTTCACTTTGAGTGAGATTAAGCCTAGAAACTTGTTTTTTTTTTATGAAAAGGAGACTTGGAAAGGGAAAAGAAGCTGTGTAAAGCTTTGAGATACACTTTTTTTTTGGGTTCTGAAATAGAAAAATTTACCAAAGGTAGAATTTATCCTTTTGAAAAGAACCAGTGCTTTTGTTTGTTTTGTTTTTTTTTTTATGAAAATGGACTGATGACAGAAAACTGTCTCATAAGCAAGTAGTCTAATATCCAGCAAAGCTAGTCAAAGGTTTATACCAAGAATCCCCGAAATCATAAATTTTTCATGGAAATAATGTTTGAAAAGCGTTGCTGATTTTCCCTACCAACTAGACCAATAATGGATGAACCAAGATAAAAAACAGGCATAAGCGCAGCTAAGGAGCTACTCTGAAGGAAAAACAACTCGCTATAATATTTAAAAAAACTGCCAAGACTCCCGTCAAAAGCCCATCTGTGTAGAAGACATATCTTAATTCATCAGAACTCAGCTATCTTTATAACACAGCTGACGAGGGTAGCTCATCAGTTCAAAACAAAGAGTATTTTTCCTATACTTTTTCTATTTGCTAATATTCCCAACAATGATAAGAGACAAACGAAATCAGTTTCTAACGTAAATTTTGGATATTGTATTGTGAAATTTTATTGATGAGAAAACTCCAAAAACTCAGCAAAGTCAGTCTTGGAGGACTCACTTCCAAAGGTATTCAGATCCCAAAATTCGACATAGGTTCAGTCCAAAAAAGAGTCCTTCACTTAGGATTCAATCAAGATCCTGGCGCCAAACAAATTTTATATTTCGATGATTATCTCACGATCGATTCAGATTGGGCTATTTGTGGTGCTTCAATAGAGTCTAAAACAAATTCCAGCATGCTCCAATGGAAAGTTCAAGATTGCTTGTACACAGTTATAAACAGAAAAACGGGAGCCGCACCCAGATGCCGCGTTGTAGGCGCAGTACGTGATTTCATTAATCGTGAGTTCCAACAAAAAGGCATATTGGAAGGCCTTGCACATCCAGAAATGAAGATGCTTCTTCTTTCCCAAACACAAGGCGCTGGTCTACATGTGGCAGACGGCAATCTGGACGTAAGTAGCCCTGAAATTCAGCATGATTTAAAAAATATACACAATCCCATGACTTTAGAAGGTTATCTTATCCACGGATTCTTAATGAAGAAGAAAGAGCATTTAAAACCATTCACAACAATAATACTTGACAATTTTTATAACAATGGAGTTGAATTGAAAAAATGGGTTCTTCAAATGGCTCATGAAATAGACCCCGAGCTTGAAAAATGGATTGAAGGCGAGGCCAGCTTTCCAAACAGTTTTGTTGACAGGGTAGTCTATGAGAAAGAGGAGGAAAAATCATTCATTGAGAGGAAATACGGAGTGATAGATGAATTTGCAATCAGCACGGAGAACTACATGCGCTGGGTGCTTGAAGATAACTTTTGTAATGAGAAGCCGGATCTCTCCAAAGTGGGAGTCTTAGTTACTAACGACGTGACTCCTTATTATCGAATGAAGACACAGCTGATGGACGGCTCGTTAACTTGCTTATGTTTTTTTTCAAGTATGATGGGCTTCAGAACTGTCAAGGAAGCGACAGATAATAAGCAGATATCTGCGTTATTGCAGAGGTATTTTAAGGAAACCCTGAATACGTTGACGCGATTTGAAGGATATAAAGTTGAAAGCTATCCTGAAGTGGTCCTGGAGAGATTTAATAGCAGCGAGAAGTCATATTTGATGTCATTTATTGGAAGAACTGGGTTGGAACGAATCAAACAGTTTATCTTAGAGCCTATGAAACTACAGCTTTCACGCAGGCTTGATAGCGAAGCTGGAGTGCTGTGCATAGCTTCATGGATCGCGTTTACTAGCGGAAGGTGGACGAAGGAGAGCTCTGACGATCATAAAGCTAGTGATGCTGAAAAGGAACTTCAGGTAATGGCAAAGGCAGTGATAGAGAGCGAGAATTGCGATCCAATAGATATTATACGAAATAAACTTGATAAGCAACTGGCGGAAGATGGAGAATTTGTGGAAAGAGTTAGAAAGCATCTAGTTTACTTCAAGAAAAACGGAGTGGCAGCAACTCTTGCAGAAGCCCTTGCTCAGCCGGTTTCTAGTCATGTTTAACTTTTTTTCAATTTTTGTGATGCTTTCATCAGCCTCCTCACTCCATGCAAACTACTATGCTTTCATAAAGCAGTTTTCAAGTATCCGAATCATTAACTACATCAATCCACATAAACACCGTAATATATGAGCTGTTCTTTCTCAAGTTAAAATGTGGAGGAATCTTGTTAGATAGTGATGAGCCATGATCTGAGAATAATAAATTAGAGGATTTTTTAAAGCAAATCGTCCATAATTTCTGCGCCTAAGCAAAATATTATTGAATTGTAGGTCTATCACTAATGAGTGATTCTGTTTTGAATCATCTATATCACAGTGAATAATCATCGAATTTTACAAAATAGATTAAACTATATCTAAAATACAGCACAATTGACACAGAAACGTTTTATAAAAGCTTCATTGCCGTGTTGTTGCTTGTCGGGTAAGCAAATGGGTGAATAATCTCGACCTGAATTTTGCAGTCATTCGTGAGAGCAAGAGGAATAATGCTTTCTTCATCATCTGTTAATAACGTCATTAATACATCATTGAATTGCGAGAATTAATTTTACTTTCTTCTATCTTTATAATTTTATTATTTTCTCCGGGCTTCTCATAATGAAGATTTATTCTGAGCTTTTGACAATATTCTGGTATCAATTTGTATTTTTTGTCTGCACATTCCACTTCCCAATCATTCATTTGTTGATATAAGTTAGCTCTAAAGGTTTTGTCGTTATAGTAGGGCTATAATTATTAAATATCAGGATTAGATGGTTAATGGTCTTGGAGTTTGTGGTACCTTGAAAGTAGTGATAAAAGGATTTCCGAACACTTCTGCGTCACGGGTCGTATGGAAACAGAAAGCTTCTAGCGTCTGGTTGTTCAACCACAAATGGATTATTTAATTATTCAGCCATAAACTTATCATTACGTCATCTTTAAATCCTGGATACCAAAGTTGCAGTCTCAGACGGCCTCGTTTATGCACAAATTTCAGCTCAATATCATTTCTGCATTTCATGATTATTTTTCCATTTTTATCAATAGCAGTCAGAATTGGTGTTTGAGGGCCATCGTGTCTGTTAGAAAGTTAACATCACAGTTGCATTAGCAGAAAGTTACTCTTTCAATATAGCAAGGTCCTCTTCAAGTATCTTTTTCAAGCTACTTTCTTTCACAAGTTTATCTAATAAATCCTGCACGAAGGCTCCCTTATCAATGAAAACCTCGAGCTCCTCTGTTTCATTGTTCGTAACGATCGAATAATAAGTAATCTAATAGTCCAAAAGGGTCAAATCATTCAATGACTCTGGAAAGAGTAGATTACCAAACATTTAAATAGTTTGTCGAGCTCAGCAACAGCGACCTGTGAATCCTCATAAGTAATTTTTTCATCAAACCTCGTCTATTACACCAACAAATAAGAAAATTGCTAACTATTACATTACCAAGTCGCCAAGATTAAGCGGTTTTCCGTCCTTCCCTTCGTTTGTTACCACCTGAGCGGAACCTTGAGAGCTTTTATACTTTGCCTTCAAAAGAATCTTCTCCGGTTTTACGGTACCACCATAAAATTGATCGGAGATATAACCCGCCACCTATTTGTCAGAAACACGATTTTTAGCGAAACCCCATTTCCAAGCAATAGTTACATCATCCACCGACATAATCTTCGGTAATAAAACTTTTGTAGCGACCCCAGTCTTCGCGGCAACGAACTTTACATTGACTTTATTGCCCAAGCTTTCATAATATTGCACTGCTGTAAGATAAGGCCTGTATTGAAGAGAGAAATAATTTTGTCAAGGGACACCTAAGTATAATTAGTTACCCTATCGCCTGAGATTTTCCAATATCAATCAGTATGACATCACCAGTTTCAAAATCGTCAAAAGTACGATTATTTGCTAGCAGCTCAAGTTCGTATTTTTTCTTCTGCTCAAGGTACACAGCAACGTTATTCCAAGTATATTTCTGATGCTCTCTTTCCATCATTTTGACCAAAGTACTCACGGTATCAGAATTCTACACAAATTTTTGGTACGAAGAATTAGAGTAGGTCTTACTTTCACGAAGCAATAATCCAAGAGCTTAATTCTTCCCTCATCAGCAAAGTTGAAATACACTTTGATAAAAAGCAGCTTATAATTCTCTTGCAGAATTCCATCGTAGAGTCTTTCTTCAACATCCATTTTTTGAGACGATTTTTGAACACTCTTTGGTTTTCCTTTGGTTGGCGTTTGAGAACCTCTTGGCGATCTAGGCGACTTCGGATTGGAGGTCTCATCGATCATTTTATCTGAATCAGGGACTTTCAGCAGTAGGCTAGAAAGATTCACAAGAAATATTATTATCCGACCAACAAAGATTGAGAGGTTGCTACTTGTCTTGGAGATTTCCATAAGAGACAAATTTCAGCTCGTTCTTCTTGTCTTCCAAAATCTCATCATTCTCTTGGAAAATTTTTGGGTATTTCTTTCGATCAAGCGGGAGAATGAACAAGAGATTTTTTAATTTCTGGTTTGCTCCGGCGGTTCCGTTAATAAGGATGTTGAGGTTATGCTGCGCGCCTTTGACAGTATGACGCTTTGTGATTTGTGTAATTTTTTCGTCACGAGCAGAGATTTTAAAGAGATGATATTCATCCTTTTCATGTATTATTAGTTGCTGTAATGATGTGGATAAGGAGTACTTGAGGAATTCCTGTCTCTTCTGAGATCATTTGGAGCAGTTCAGGAACTCTATGAGTCTTTGGAACCTGCATTTTATATCTCCTGCGTTTATCCTTGATAAACTTTTCGCAATGCTCTTCGTCGTAGCTTCCCATCCTGTAATAAGTCAAGCCTGGAGTGTTGATATCTTCTAGCAGTTCGAACGAAGACATGTAGATTGATATGAAGTTATCATTCTTGTTTCTCTAGAGAAAATTATGGTAAATAAGGTTTGGTTCGAATCGTTTGAGTTAGCTACCTTTGCCTCCTCTGCTTTCTTATTGACCTCGTCGATGAATGTCCGAGGAATGTCGGCTTCTGAAAATGGTTGAAGAGCTTTATCGAGCCAGTCTTCACTAACAAGAGGGATAAGGACAGTGGGGAAAGAGATGGTTTACGCGATGTAAACGAGCATATAAGCAGTATTATTGCTTATACTCTCCCAAGTTTCAAGCTCTTTCTCTAAATCAGAAAGGTGATTTAGAGAAATTCATAAGAAGCAAGCTGTACTTTTGTTTAGTTTCGCATCAACATAGTTTCCTCCGAAGTTGGAATCATAAACGTTCTCTTCTTGCGCAATATCGACATATTCATCATTGAACTTGTACCATTCTCCGTCTATTTTCATTTCGAACACGAAAAGTTAAATAATTGCCCCAGTAGTGTCAAGCAGAAACCTTTCTGAGGACGTAGAAATGCATAGTAATGGCCAGAAACTGCACCAGTGCCATTATGAACCAATACACTGTACAGTTTATATTTAGTTGATTGGCTTGAAGGTTTTTCGAGATATTTCGCAAGATCGATTTCAGGATAATATTCATATGCGTCGCATATCTGATGTATAGAGTTAACAGCCATCAGCCATAATGATGAAAATTACCTTAATCATTTTATCCTGCTGATAATCATATTCGAATCGCTTCAAATGTATCATCAGCACTTTAGGAAACACCTAGTAATAAGTTTGATACTCAGAGATAACCACTCCCAGAATTACAGCAAAACGCACGCCTTTTTTAGCAGGCTGCTTCCCGAATTTTTCTGTGTCATAAAGGTTGTCGCCATCCAAAATCTCAGGCTATCGTTTGAAAATTATGAAGACTCGCTCAGTCAGAAAGACTCACCTCGATATAGGAATCTAACGACTCATAAATATTCGATAATCCTTTAACTTGCAATTGAAGCTCTTTGAAAGTTTCTTCCCTTCTCGACGTGAAGTCAACTTTGAGACATTCGACAAAGCTGATCATTTTTCCCTTTGCGAACTGCTTAGAAAATAAACAAATTTGGTTGTACTTCAAAAAGTTCGTTTATTTTGCCCTCTACTTCTGGTATCCCTTTTGTTTTCGCGTCTAGTGCTTCAAGAAGCAGACAGCAGAACTCTTGGACGTCCTGTTGAATGGAGGTTTGTTTTGAATCCCAGCCAAACGATTTTGTCAGTTCAGTCGTTCTCACGGACGATTTTGAAATTGTCAGATTGTAGAACAATTTCTGCAGGGCCGAGGGAATCGACATTGGGACCTCTGCAGAGAACGGAACCTAGCTCAGTTAGTATCCAAATCGCAATAAAAAGAACTAATACCTTGAAAACCAACCGATCTAGATACCCTAGATGGTATAACGTCTGCAAGAAGCTGTTCATGTAGCAGGTATTGCCTGCATTGACGAGGCCTACATACTTTATGTCGGATTTTGAGACTTTCTGGTCTTTTAACTAAAAAGGAGGACAGTTAGAACGCATTGTTTTTGAAATAGTAATCTTTTTCGTACAATGCATGAGATGATTAATTTGCTGCTCCTGTTCGACAAATCCACTTTATTTTTCTCGATTTTCACTCCCCATTTCGGATTCAACTCATTAAACGCTTTGTTAAAACTTTTCTCAAAGTTGAAATCGCCATCTTTCTGAATAGCTTGTATCGTTATTGCTTGCTCTCTTTTCCAATCTGTTATTCGACGAAGAAGAAGAGGATAACTTAATTTTCTTCTAAATGATGTGTATTCGGTACCTTCATTCATTTCCTCTTCGTTATTTTTAACAGCGCAAATAAACACTTCCAGGCTATCACTAAGGAGTGCTCTTTCTTTCGGCTTGGAAATGACCACATTTAATCTCCATTTAATCTTCGAATAAGGATTTGCAGAAAATTCTTCGCTAGTCAACTAACATGCAAAAAAAATTTCATTCATTGCAACACATTAAATTCTTTTTTACTTCAATCCGTTTCTGATGCTTACCAGAAAGCCCTTTAATTGGGATGATCCAAAATGCTTTTATTTTATCATTTGGCGTTGAAAAAATCCTCAAATTATCTCCTGTATCTATCTCTTCCTCCATCATATCCTCTTTTCGCTTTGGCGATTTTCCTGGAGGTGACCCTGGACACGACCTTGAATTTGCTTGACGTTTTCGAGTCGATTTTTCTTGTGTCAGCGGAATTGGGAGAGTTATTCTGGTCGGAGAAGGTTCTCTTGATGTATTTGCAGATTTAGAGACAGCTTTCTTTAATGTAGGAATTGCAGGAATTGAAAGCGCGCCATTTCTTCCCGATGATGGAGATGCACTTCTTTTTCGCGGGGCTGGATCTTCCACTAAAACACAAATAGACGTTGATGAATACTCCAGAAAAACTCAAATATGCTACTAATACCTTGCAATTCATTAATAGTTAGCTTTGGACTTCTCAATCGAGTGTTTATTAGCTCGTCCTGAGGATTTCTGGGTCTTTTCAGCGAACTTGAACCATTTTGCATTGGTGATTCCTTGCCGTTCTCAAGCTTTTGACTGCTAGTGCCGTTTTTTCGAGTAACTGAGACTTTTGACAGACCTCGTGTTTCCATTTTGAACTGATTAAAATAGGGTACTATTTTAACTTATTACGCCGAAAAGCTTCAATAAATTTTAAATCTCACGAACTAAGTTAGAAGAATCATCTTCCATTTCACGACTACCAATGCTAGTATGAGACCCCCAACTTATCAAAACATTCAGGAGAATGAATTTGCTCATTTTTCAATGTTATAATTATTAGACTAATCGACATAATGAGTGCATTAATGAATTCTGAAAGGAAGTTTTCGCATTGACAGTATAGCACAACAATGTCACTAGCATCGCTAAAAGTTGAACGCTATTGCAATATGATTTATTAATATAGGCTTTAGTGGGTACTTAGTAAGATTTCTGATTTGCAACATCTACTTATGAGATATACAGAGAGTGCATATGGCTTCCGAAAGTGGTTTATAGTATTATAGTTCTGCTATAGTAATTCGATTTATTCGAGCATTATTAATAAGAAGACAATTTCTCTGAAGTAGCATCACTAGAATCGTCTCGTGCTACTTTCATCTCGAGGTACTCCTGATAAGTAAGTGAAGATTTAGAGGCTTGATATCTCTCGACAACTATCTTATGAACGACGTCTTTTAGAGCGCCATGATACCCTTAATTTCAATGATAGAATTATACTAGAAGACGCGAATTAATTACCAGCTTTTTTAACAAGATGTTTTAACGTTTCCTCCTGATCCCACCCCTGTTCCGTGGCTACATGAGGCAAAAATGTTGCATGATACGATCTCCCATCTATAGTGAAAGTAGCGCTCTATAAACACGATTTTCTGGTGAGCGTTTGGTACCTTTATCTTCGAATTCAATTCGAATACCATGAACTCCAACCTCCCAATCATACGCCTTTTTCCCAGGCTCGAAATTCGTGAGTATCGAGACGTCACAGCTGAGATCTTTCACTTCCTTCTTGATAATAGGCGAAAAACGCGAATCCTTGAAGGCGCTGTGGAGAGTGTATTTCTCAAGATTTGAACCTAGAGGCTCCTTTGCGAAGGTTCCTATGAGTAGATAAAGCATGTGATTAAGAGAGAATATCGTTTTACCTATACAGCCTCTTAGATTACCATCGCTTGTGTGCCATGAGACGAATAATGGAGCGTCTACTTGAGGAAATGTCTTGGGTGAGGGCAAAATTTCGCGCTTTTCAAGGAAAAATATCAGCCCATCGAAGCAGTATGAGCACATTTCCTTCGTTGCCACGACTTTTGTTGAATCCACCATATGCTTGTTTATTGATCTGTTTAATCTCCTAATATTCTATTTAAATTGGATAAATTCTTAATTTTCTGGCCTGTTTTTTCACTTTTTGAAGACAATGCAAGGATTGCTCTTTATCAAAAGAGGAAGATAAAATTTTTCCAACATAAATTATCTTTAAAAAGTTAAGGAAGTTATCCGAAATCTAAGAGTCAAATTGTATAACTTATCTTGCCGAATGATTCAAGTCTATGCGAAATTCACAACAAGAAAATCAATTTTCGTTATTTGCTGGAATCTCTGCAATTTTGATATTTTTAGGTATTGAAGAAAGCCTTGCTTAATATAATTGCTGATTCTGAGTTATGTAGACCAAAAAACTTTAATATTATTCTTGCATGCTTTAAAGATCTGCTCCCACGGCCTTATTCGATTGCTCCCTTCTTCTTTCTCTTTCTTGTTTTTTTTTCTCTAGATCTTCCTTCATTCGTTCAGCGTTTTTCTCTCTCATCCTTTTCTGTTCTTCTTCCCTTGCAGCTCGCATTTCTGCCTTATCTTTATACATTGGCCTTGGTCCTACTTCTTGATACATAACTCCTCCGAGTTCGTCTCTTCTTGCATTAAAATCTAAATGGCTCTTTAGCTCGTTTTCTAGAGCTTGCAATGCACGAACTATCTCGGCATCATTGTGGCCAGCTGAAATAAGCTCTTTGTGCTTTTGAATCCTGGCTTCGAGTTCACGAATTCTTATCTCGTTCTCATAGTCATTATGTGTTTGAGCTTCAGCATAATGCACAGAGCAAGTCGCTAGTAATACCAAAAGAACAAGTGTTGCTACTCTCCTACTCATTTGAATAATTTCTGAATTTTATTGGAATTATTAAAACGTTCATGTTTCCCAAAACAATAAAATGCTTATGTAAAAGTATAAACAGTTTGAGAATCAGGTCAAAAGTAAACCATTACTCACAAGGAAACTCATTCAATACTTTCAGCACAAGAGCTTTCAAAGAAAAATGAAGACTCTTCGATAACTTTAACTTCCATCAATTCTATTGGGTTACTTTCCTCTCCGCACCTTGGCTCTTCTTTCCAATCAAGAAGTAATCAACTCCTCAGAATCCTCAAAAAATTCGATTGCTATCAGTAAAATGCGCGAATCAGAACAATAAAAATTACGCTGTAAATAAAATTTCGCGATGACAACAAGAGCCGAAGGTAAAATTCTTCTCTGTAAAGCCTCGAATTTTCATCACCTCTCTCTCTAGAAATCAATAAATGGAAGGCAGAATACAAGAATCTCAAGCAGAAAGTGGCCACATTCGATCGCGATATCATTAAAAACTTCCCTTTCACAAAAACTACCACTCTTAAGAATGAAATCCAGAAACTCGCTGAAGCTGAAGAGAAATATTACTTTGAGCAAAATTTAGAAAAGGAAGACCTGACAGGCTTCATTAATATTCTTCGCAAAGACGTGAAAAACTTTCAAACGGCAATAAAGAACTTTGTAAATACACCCGAACACCATGAGAAACTGCAATTGCTGAGCGAAAACATTGAAAAGAAACTTGAAAAATTTAAGGAAAGGCAAATGATCCATTTCGATACACTACTAGAGCAAGAAACTCAGCTTTCGAGAGATTTAGATGCGATTATCGAAAGATTAGACAGTTTTGAAGTACCAACGCAAACTTTCGAAGCACGTTCGACTTCCAGCAGTTCTTTCAGATCTTCATCCGCCAGACCGAATGGAAGAGCGAGAGGAGGGAAAGGGTTAGAGGATTTTCCCGTTAAAGAAGAGAGTGAAAATTCTGATAATGCTGAAGAAGAGGACTTCGATGAGGATAATACTCCAAAGAAAGCTCAGCAAGAAACTGAGAAAAATAAACGTTCGGCCGCGTTGCAAGCGCTTGAGAGGAAAATGAAGCACATCAAAGATAAGACAGACCTGATCGATGCTGAGATCGCCCAAAACGGTGGGAAAAACTGCGCTTGGGACCAGGAGGATCAAACAACCTTCCTTAAGTTGCGTACAAAGCACAAGAATAATACACGCAAGTCTGAATTTACTGCAGAATGCTTGAATTATTTGCCCTTCCTTTCGGAGCTGGAAATCGAGGATCACGTTGAAAAGTATGAGAGGTTCGTAGAATTGGAGGAAGAGAAAAAAAAACTCATGCTGGAGTATAAGGAGTTAAAGAACGAGCACAAGAGGCTGATGGTCGCTCAGATAGAAGAGGAGGAACAACTTAAACAGAAATCAGCGAAGAAAATCAAAATTCAAGCTGAGATGAGCAAAGAAGAGCGAGAAGCAATCAAGGCTCAAATCAAAAATTGGAAAGAGAATAGAGTGGAAGCTAAGCATGCTCAAGAAATGCCTAAAGACCCAAAAATCAAGACTGAAGAGCAGCTAGTGCAAGAAAAAATGTTGAGAGAAGCTGCCATTAGGAAGTTGCAAGAGTATAAAGAAAAGAAAGAAATTGAGAGACAAAGGAAGAAAGAAAAGGAAGAATACCAGTTAGCGATGCGAAAGAAGAAAATGAATGCTCTGGATTCTGTGCGACTTAGAGAGAGGGAAGAAAAGAGTTTTCAGAAGAAGATCGAGCTGCTAACACAACAAAAGTTTAAGCAGTTTGAAAAGGAGAGGAAAAAGCAAATCATGATTGAAGGGCCTGGGATAAATAAATATGGTCATGTGGAATCGAAACTTACTGAGGAAACAAAAGCAGCTCAGCTTCGCAAGAGAGAGAAATTCGATCCAAGGGTTGATGAGGGTAAGCAAGCAAATACTTTTGGAGGAAACTTGAATCATTTGACGAGGGCGGTGCCGTCATGGAGGCAAGGAGTGTAAGAAAACTATATAGACATTAATTTCTGAGATGTGTGATACTGATACTCTTTTTTTTGTTTTTTGGTTTGTTGCGAATTCATTTTGCATCCTATCAGAATAGTCGCTTTGCAAAATTTACTCACTATAACGGAATCATCGAGCATCATATGTTCGAAATAAATTGAAAGAGGATTGTTGACTTGAGAATTTGTAAGGGCACGGCTTCGCTGCGAAAGACAGAAATGACCCAATCCCTTTAACAATACCAATTTTTCCCCTGATTATTTTAATCTGCTCCAGTCATCTGTTTCGAAATCCCTAGTTCAATTACCACAAACAACATAATTCTTAGATTCAAAAAAATCTCATACGAATAGCCTTCGAATGACCTTTGAACTCGCTATACTTTTATTTCGTTTCGCTGCCATATTTGAACCACCATTCTATATCGAGTTCTCCAGACTGGAGACTTTTCTACACAATAGTCTATTTCCTGAAGATGATTTCTTAAAAAAATTTCTATTCATCTTAATTTAAGGCAAGCCATCTGCATCATTACTTAATTAATTCAGCAGAATTGCATTTCTGATCTGTGTCTGATTTTTGTGACCTTTCATAGGAATAAAAACCAACCCTTATTTAATTTGCTAAAAAAGTGAGAGGTCTATTTTGGAGAAATTGTAAGAGATGTCGGCCTCTGCTCTAAATAAGTGTAACATCTGTTTACATCCTGGCTCGCTCTAACAAAATCCCGCATCACTAGTATTCTGCCAAGAATTCGATCAGTTTTTTGCTCCTTTTTCGTACAATTTGAAACATCCAAAAAAGAAAAAGACAAAATTGCCTCCGAAAGCAGCCAATCAAAGCGACTCATTCGAAATTATTAGACACCAGATTCGGAGACAGGCAGATAACTTTGAAAATTTGACTGGCTACACGACTTTAGAGCCCTCGAAGATTTTTGTATTATCAAATACTACTTTACATTCCTCTAATCTCATGAAGACCTGTAAACAACCTTTTGCTCAGACAAGAGAGTATTTGATTGGATACGCCAGATTACCAAAGAAGGAGCATATTTCCAGCATTTCTAGGCAAAAGGAACCAGAAAATGAGATTTCCCACGTTCAGGATCAGGGAGTAGCAGCTCAAACTATTGGTAATGCTTGCGAATATCCTTTTTGTGTTTAATAACAGCGAATATTAGGCTTAAAACTCGATAGTAATAAAAGAAGCAGAAGGGAGTTGGATAATGAGTCTGCTAGTCCCGATACAATGGAAAGATATCCAATAATAAATGGAGAGAAGGAAAGAGAAACCCAAGAGAAATTCAGAAAAAGTCAGAACGATGAGTTTCCGCCGTTAAAAAGTAATCAGGATTACAATAATGGGTATCGAGATCAGGAAAATTCGTATTCGAGCTATCACAACTCGAAAGGTAGCAACAATCAAGAGAGACACTACCCTAGAGAGGTGAATTATAGCAACAATAACGGAAGTAGTAGAGTGCGAGGGCCACACAATAAGAAAGTGATTTATTACTACAAAAAATCTGACATTGAGATCGAAGAATCAAAAGATTGCAAACTAAATCGCTTCGATAGCAACCCTGAACCGGAAACAATATCAACAGCAAATAGCTCCAATTTCGATCAGGCTGCCGATCGAGACACCCCGGCCGCAAGCAACTCAAAGCACACCTCGATATCCCAAAAAATAGCCGAGACTCAGGTCACCATAAATGACACTTTGCCGATATCAAACTCCCGCTCTCAGGGGTTGTACACACCAGAAGAAAACGAAAAAACTAGTCCAATCAAAGAACCCAGGTCCGAAGATAACGATTTTATCCCAACAAAAAGTAAACTTCAGCTTGCAGCTGTCTCCTAATTGTTGACTTTGCCCGAAAGAAGGTCAACTTTCTAAAATTACACACGAGCACGATTCACACAGAAAAGGAAAAACAGAAAATCAGTTTGAAATTTTAACTGCTCACTCTAAAATAGCAGAAAAATCAAACAAAGTACCTGATTTAGTAAGCTTACAATATTGATCACCAGCATTTACTAACAAATAGGACACGGATAGCGGATTGATGAAGAAAAAAAAGAAGAAACGAGTCACAAGAGAAGATGAACAAGCATTACCAGAATCCAAGGAAACCAAAATAACGTAATCTCTCAAGCAATTTCGAAGTCTAAAACAGCAACTATCTAGGTTGGAAGAGGAGCAAAGAGCTTTTAAAGAGAGAATAATTAGTAATCTGGCACAGAATAGCAACGATAGTTCCAGAAAAAACTCTGATGAAGATTCTCTCGCTCATTCTCAAGCAACCACAGGTGCTAATACTTCTACCTCGACGGAGGCGTCGAAGAGTAAGAAGAAGAAAAAATCAAAGAAAAAGAAATCAAAAAACGACAACGAATAAGTGAGAGAGAAAATTTAGCCTTGCTTCGTAAGCATCATTACTACCACTCTGGAATATATTAAATGCTTAATCACTGTTTAGGCACAGGCGACATTTTCTATTGATAATTAGTCTGATGTGAATAACAACACTAAATAAGGGTCTATACACTGATATCAGGTCCAGATCCTCAAATGAGACACAGAACCGTTGGTTTCTTAAATCTACTCTAATAAAACCAGTAAAAAGAACCGAAGTTTGGCAATGATACGATTCGTCAGCGATGAACTTCTGCTTCTTTGGCGGAATAGAATCGTGCTAAAATTGAAATTATCTTCTTTATTATCTGTGAATATGTGCGATGTTACATATATGCTCAGCAGGATTAAAGAAGAAACTCAGATTTAACGAATCATAATCATCAAATTGTTCTCTCTCTAAGTATTTTTCAGTTGCCAAATGCTGATACTAAATAGTTATCATTCAATTATCTTCGGAAGTTTTGATAAGGAAAGCAAATAATTTGTTAATGAATGACTATGCTAGATTGCTGAGCGAGATAACATGAAAAAATATGACCCCTTGTGAAGAGTTCTTGTTTATGTTCAGATCAGTTGTTTGTTAAATGGTGTTCAACAGAGGTGTCTCATTATTGTAATCCTCCTCCATCTTGAGAGATCAACATTAGCTACATTCTTAATTTCAGATAATGAACTACTGCTCAAAACTACCAGCTAATAAAAATATTACTATTGCTTAAGAATTGCCTCTAATTATTTTACTTTTGTTTAGTGATGCTCGATTTGGAATGTACCATTACTTGCATAGTAAAAGCTACTCAATGATTCTAACATCTGTTAAATTAGATCATGTAAATTATTCTATACACCTTCTTGGTGATAGAATTAACTCACAAAACAAGTCATTGTTAAAGTTGAATTATTTTGCAGCAGAGAATGGAAAACATCTATTTTAAATTAGCTCTCAACACTAAGTACTTCTGTATTTTTCTTTTTTCTTTTTATGGGAGCATTACCTGTGGTGATACTATGGAGAAACAAATTTCAAATGTTTCCTTCAGAATAAGCAATTTGACTACCTTTACAATTAACCTGCATTATTATTTCAATTTGGGATTCAATATATAATTGAAACTCAAGTACTCATACAAAATAGCACCAGTACGAAAATCGCCTTTGTAAATCGTCGTTTTATAAATACCAAAATTTGAAAGAACTTCTGCTTTTGATACCAATACTTCAAAGAGTAATGAAAGACCAAGCGGCACAATGAACCCTCGAGATCTCAATCAGAGACCCTTGGAGTCTAATTTGCCATTTTCAAAGAAACTATCTAAACTGGAGAGGGGCATACCAAATACTTGAATTTTGAATTTTCTGTAATCAAAAAGAAATTATAAAAAAATTAAAATTTTGAATTGTTAGTTGATCTGAATTCTTAAATCAAAATTTGAAGTGTAACAAATTTGTTCGACTTTATAATCAATTTGACTGAATTGGCATAGAAATATGATAACCCTATGGACTGTTTCTTACCGGAACAGTTAATCTCATTTAATTTTCGCAATATGGCGTACATGCCTTATTGAAGTAATGAGATATCTTCATGGTAGCTATAAATGAAATGATATATTTTTCTAAGTATGGACCTTCGTTTTGATTTCGTTCGGTTTTATTGATAAATGAAGGATTTTTGTTTCGTACAAGAATATATATGCTTTCTTGCAGAATTATCAGGTAAAGAACGGACTTAACATAGAAATATAAATTCTCTTGCTTTTTTCAGTTAATCCATAAAACATATATGTTGACCCAGAAATAGAAAAATCATCTTCATGGCAGAACCTTAATTGTTCAACTGGCACACAAACGCAGCTCCGTTCAGAATCCAGTGGCTAGGCGGCTTGTCTGATGGGCAATCAATTGCAACGACGAAGTTAGTCGAATGCCCTGTAGTCGATAGCACACCAGCTCTCGTCGTAGTTTTGTACAATGGCATGCTGTATTCACGTGCATCAGGCTGGTAGTTTTCGACTGGGTTGAACGCGATCACCGGCGATCGAACATACATTTCACCAGGGTAGCTATCCGCTAGCTTACGACGGTTCACGTCGAATCTGCATCCTTCCATGAAAATACCATAAATGTAGCATCCATCTTCTAAGTCCTGCTC